>Ga0207644_10000269_pt1 | contig 34964 bp, 30 predicted proteins | sample KBSS73metaG_FD_184326 | JGI IMG/M metagenome (GOLD analysis project Ga0207644, IMG submission 184326) | Switchgrass rhizosphere microbial communities from Kellogg Biological Station, Michigan, USA - KBS S7-3 metaG (SPAdes) (version 2) | ecosystem: Host-associated > Plants > Roots > Rhizosphere... | reverse complement strand
GACTGTATCGCTGACTGCTCATTGGACTTCCTCCTGTGCTCGAAGAATAACTCCGGCGTGTCCACTAGAGCGTGGGAAGTCCAAAGAATAACTCCGGCGTGTCCACTAGAGCGTGGGAAGTCCATACCAATGCTTCCTGTGTAAAACCCTAAGCACATCCCATGTCCTTTCAAAATAGATCGGGCTAACTATAACCACGTCAACATCGCTCTTCCCGTGATACTCAGAAAAGCTCTTCCTGGGATTTAGGCTATAACGCCAATTAGATGTACCCGCCACCTGTATGGCTTGGCTCTCGGGCCAATCGGAACGAATTCGCTGCAGAAATCCCTCATACTCGTTAGAGGACTGGAATGCATGCGGGACATTAACATCGAGCCAACCTCGTACCAACTCGCCAGGATCAGACTTTGATAAATCTGTAAAAAAATCACTACGACAGGAGTAAGCCATAACTTTCAGAATGAGCTCGTTATAAAATCTAGCGCCTACAACTCCGGCTGGAAAAACTCGCAGTTTTTGGCTGCCCCATCAGTGGGGCCCTGCGATTGCCATTCGATAGCTTTTTCCGTTAATACATAATCTAACTTTCAGCCGAAGAGAAACGTGGAAAGAAAAGCGTCTAGCGATTCGTTATTTACATATGGATTTGCTACTGACTTCGCTTGTTTTTCAACAAGCAGCTTTCATTTTTTGACTCTTCATAGATGTCACGTACTTGCCCGATCGCATACCTAATTACTTCAGGCCAACCATTCGGATGCTCGCATGGGAGCACGTTAGATATACCACATAAAATCAAATAGAGGCCGAAAGATGTACTAAGAATTCGCGCTGGCCCATCGAGCAGATACTTGATTAGTAATTTCCTATGACCAATCTCTATTTCATTCACGGTGGGCGCTCAATAATTAATGTCTTCTCAAAGACAATTGCGGGCAACCGAAGCGAAGTGCAGGCACACCATTAACAAGTATTAAGTCAATTCAATTTGACCGCTTTCGGCGTAACGTAAAAGACGGCGAAGGCGGCGATAATATGCAAGCAATGCCCGCATTTGAGACAGCGGGGTAGCATCGATAGCTATGAATTTATCTCTGTAGTCATTCCACTGCATTAGCTCAAAAAACTGATCGATGAATCCCTGCAATTGTTGCAACTGAATATCCGTAAGGATACGATTTTTCTTTGCCCTTTCGTCATCAAATCCCGAAATTTTATTTTCTTTAAAAAATTTATAAACACTTTTATAGAGAGCTTCGGAATCATCAAAATTTTGGCTTACTCTGTCGGCAGCAATTTTTATTCGCTGAGCCATCTGCGGAAGAAGCTCCATCGTGATGTGCCCGGGTGAGTTGTATTGCAAGTGCTCAAGACGAACCCTATGAATTGATGGTGTGACGCTCTTTAATCCAGAGAAAAGATTCACGGCATTTACACCACCGTGCCAATTGCTCACAAGACGAGATAACGCGGAGCTTACGGCTTCACGCCCCAAATGCTCTAGCCCATAATGAAAGGAATAAAGCTGCTGAAACAGCCGCGGAACCGAAGCCAAATCATCGATGTAAAGTTCACCGTCAAGCTTGATGCAATAGCTCTCCACCCGATCTTCCTTTAGAGCTTTCGCCGCTGGGGTAGAAATTTCATCGACTAGAAATGAGTCTTTTCGCGGAAGATATTCTTGAGGAAGCTGCGCCCAAACAGTCTTAACAATTCGTGTCTTTCGCGCTGTCGCAGTAGCATCAAATACAATTAAAGATTTCGATTCATGCACCACATGCATTAAAGAAATATTCTGGCAGAGATAGCTTTTAAGATTGTCTCGTGAAATATCAACAATAGCCCATCGATTCCGACGATCATCGCAATCTAGCCAAATAAATAGCGCATCATAATCATTTTCTGATTTAAAAAGGCTTAATAGAGGACCTTCAAAAAAAATGAGGTCCGCGTTCCACGTATAGGAAGGAAGCGATCGACCATCAAGGCGTGATCCTTCAATTCTTGGTAGTGGCATCATGCCTCCGGTATGCTCGAGCAGACTGAAAACAATACCTCTAAATCATCACTGCTCTCGTACTCATGCAAATCAAAATGCCCGCTCGCTTGAGGCGGCGTACAGACACCGTTATTGGGCCCCAGAGCCCCTTCGGCCACCCAGCCACCAAATATTTTACGTGCTCGGGGAAAAGAACTTTCCAACTTCTGCATTGCATTGATACAGCCCTCGAGACTGTTATACAAAGATAGCGCCCAGCACGAACAGCGTTTCGTAAGGTCGCCTTCATTATGCAGACGCACAGGATTTCTCTTCGCTTGAGGCGAAAAGCATTCCGAGGATATTGGTTTTTTTACCCAGCGATATGCGGTTATCGTTGCTTCTAGAGCATTCTCAGGTGGGCAAACTGCGCCTTCCGCGCAAACTTCTTTAATACCATCGTCATATTTTAATTTTTTTATTACTGACATAAATCGGCGAAAAGCCCCTCCTTAGTTCCGCTGCGTCAGAAGTGTGGCATAAGTCTATAAACAGGCCAAATAAAAACATCGTGTACAGCATGGACATATCGACTCATCCAAGTCGCTTCTGTCTATACTGCGTCTACACAACAAAAAAACAAAGGGGATTTTTAAAAACAAAGTTTTTGCAACTTATTGATTTAATTGGTGCCCGGGACCGGAATCGAACCGGTACGGCCGTTTCCAGCCGAGGGATTTTAAGTCCCTTGTGTCTACCTATTTCACCACCCGGGCGTATGCGGGATTTTTACTGCGAGAGACCGGAGAGTGATCCGGTGGCATCGTTGATGCGCTTTTAATTGGAGGCGCGGGTCGGAATCGAACCGGCGTTCACGGATTTGCAATCCGGTGCATAACCACTCTGCTACCGCGCCATAAACTTTGCTTAACACTTTAGAAATTGGAGCGGGAAACGAGGCTCGAACTCGCGACCTCAACCTTGGCAAGGTTGCGCTCTACCAACTGAGCTATTCCCGCAGATTTCAGCTTCCCGAATTCGCTAGTTATGTTCGAACCTGCGGGAAGGCGCCCATTGTATTGTCTCGCCTTAGAGAGTCAAGCCGTTTTACGGTAAAACAATCGATTTCTCAGGGTGTTGCGCATATTTTCGCTCATTACGGCGAGCAACGTAGCCACCGCGCGCAGGCATGAAAGAACCCTAGAAACGCATGACTGGCCAGGCCGCACGCAGGTAAATCATCATCGACCACAGCGTCAGCGTTGCGGCGGCGTACAGCAGCAAGGTGCAAATGCTTTGCAGCCACAACGGGCTGGTCGGTGAAATCAGCAGGAAGCCGGTGATCGCGACCATTTGAAATACAGTTTTGATCTTGCCCACGTATGACACGGCGACGCTGGTGCGTTTGCCGATTTCGGCCATCCATTCGCGCAATGCCGAGATGACGATTTCGCGGCCGATAATCACCATTGCCGGCAGGCTGAACCACCATGCGTGGTAATACTGCACGAGCAGCACCAGCGCGAATGCGACCATCAATTTATCCGCGACCGGATCGAGAAACGCGCCGAACGGCGTGCTTTGGTTGAGACGGCGCGCCAGATAACCATCGAGCCAGTCGGTGGCGCCGGCGAGAGCAAACACCAGCGCACAAGCTAGCGGGCTCCAGTCTTGCGGCAGATAAAACAGCAACACAAATACCGGTATCAGCACCATGCGCAGCAATGTGATCGCATTGGGGATATTGATCGAACGCAACGGGGAAGCTCCTGAGATTTGCGCCATCATAACCGCGCGCCAGTCCCGGTTAACAGGTTTAGTCGGCGTGCAGCACGCCATAGATTTGTTCGGCCATTTTGCCGCTGATACCGGGCACCCGGCATAGCTCATCCAGCGTCGCCGTTTGCACGCCTTGAATACCACCGAAATGGCGCAGTAATTCGCGCCGACGTTTGGGGCCGATACCCGGAATTTCTTCGAGAGTCGATTGCCGGCGCGTTTTATCGCGACGCATTTTGTGGCCGGTCACCGCGAAGCGATGCGCCTCGTCGCGAATATGTTGAATCAGATGCAATGCGCTCGAATCGCGCGGCAGGATTAGCTCGGTGCCGGTATCGGCGCGGATCAATACTTCCATGCCGGCCTTGCGCTCGACGCCTTTGGCGATGCCGATAATCATCACTTCATCGATCTGCATTTCCTGCAGCACCTGCACCGCTTGCGTGACCTGCCCTTTGCCGCCGTCGATAAATAAAATATCCGGCATTTTGCCTTCGCCGCGTTTCAGCCGCGCATAGCGCCGCGATAGCGCCTGTTGCATCGCCGCGTAATCATCACCCGGCGTAATACCTTCGATATTGAATTTGCGGTAATCGCTTTTCAGCGGGCCATTGGTATCGAACACGACGCACGAAGCCACCGTCGCTTCACCATGGCTATGGCTGATATCGAAGCATTCGAGGCGCTGCGGTAATTCATCCAAATGCAAGGCGGCCTGCAATGCTTCGAAGCGTTGATATTGCGTCTGTTTATTGGCGATGCGGCTCTGCAGGTTTTGTTGTGCGGTCGACAACGCGAGCTGCACCCACTTCGCACGATTGCCGCGCGGATTATGTGTGATATGTACTTTGCGACCGCGCGCCACGCCGATGGCGTCTTCGACTGCGCTGCTGTCGGCGAGCGCGACGTTGATCAGCAATTCGCTGGGAATATCGTGCGCACCGAGACCGCCGAGATAATGCTGCACGATAAACGCTTCGAGCACATCGGCAATTTCTTCATCGAGATGACAGTTCGGAAAATAACTGCGGCTGCCGAGAATGCGGCCGTCGCGCACATACAACAATTGCACGCACGCGAGGCCTGCTTGTATTTCGCACGCGATGATATCGAGATCGCCGCTCTCGCCCTCGATATATTGGCGCGCCTGTAATTGCTGCAGCATCTGTAATTGATCGCGCAATGTCGCGGCTGTTTCGAAATCGAGCGCGACCGCAGCGCGTTCCATTTGGTCGGCTAATTCGCGCAATAAATCGGCGCTGTGACCGCCGAGAAACATTTCGGTATGACGTACATCTTCGGCATATTGCTCCGGCGTTACTTCACCGACGCATGGCGCAGTGCAGCGACCGATTTGATGTTGCAGGCACGGCCGCGTGCGATTGCGAAAAAAACTGTCTTCGCATTGCCGCACCTTGAATACTTTCTGCAAAAAATTAAGGCTGTCGCGCACCGCACCGGCGCTCGGATACGGGCCGAAATAGCGGCCTGCTTTCGATTTTGCGCCACGATGAAACGCGAGCCGTGGAAAATCCTGATCCGATGCGAGATAGATGTACGGATACGATTTATCGTCGCGCAACAGAATGTTATACGGCGGCGCGTATTGTTTGATGAGATTGTGTTCGAGCAGCAGCGCTTCGACTTCGGTGTTGGTCACCGTGACTTGAATCTGCCGCACCCGCGCAATCATCGCTGCGGTTTTGATCGCGACGGTGCCGCTACGAAAATAACTGGCGAGGCGTTTTTTCAGGTCCTTCGCTTTGCCGACATACAGCACGGCGCCACCGGCATCCAGCATCTGATAAATGCCCGGTTTGTGCGTGACGGTTTTGAGAAAACTTTGATGATCGAAAACGTCGGAATGCGCGGTCGACATGAAGCGGATCTGGCGAGAAAAACGGCCGTCAGGTTACACCATTAGCCCGGCAATTTCAGGTTGAGGGCTTTACAGACGCGTTGGCATATCGACCAGCCCATGCTGGATCGCCAGATGGGTCAGCTCGACGTCGCTGGCAATATCCAGTTTTTCGAACAGCCGATAGCGATAGCTGTTCACGGTCTTGCTGCTCAAATTTAACTGATTGGCGATGTCTTGGACTTTCGCGCAATTCACAATCATCAGCGCGATCTGCAATTCGCGCTCGGAGAGCTTGGCGAACGGCGAGGCATCGCCGCCATTGAACTGCTGCAGCGCCATCTGTTCGGCGACGCTGGCGCTGAGATAGCGCTGCCCCGCCATCGCCTTGCGAATCGCCTTCACGATATCGGCGAACGGCGCGCCTTTCGCGACATAACCGTAAGCGCCGGCCTGTAATAACCGGGTCGGCAACGGGCCATCGTCCCAGGCGCTGACGGCGATCACCTTGATATCGGTATCGAGCGCGGTAATTTTGCGAGTGGCTTCGAGGCCGCCGATGCCGGGCATGCGGATATCCATCAGCACGACGTCGGGTCGCTGTTCACGGCAGATTTGCACGGCTTCTTCGCCGCTGGTGGCGTGGCCGATGACAGTCAGATCGGCGATGTCGGCGAGCAAGCGGCCGATACCGTTGCGAACAAGATCGTGATCATCAGCGAGGAGAATTCGTATCACTGCACAACTCCGACTTCATCTTGTTTTCAGCCGGACCATTGTGTCGGCAACTACTCGGAGAAAACATAGCAGTATCTGACACGTATTGCGTAGTGTGACTTAACTCACGACTGGCGAGCTTGTGACCAACGAGGCGATCAAGCGCCGTAGACGGTGGGCTCCAGCTCCAGCTCGATATCGAAGCGGTCGAGCACGTCATCGCGTACCTGCTGCGCCAAGCCCAGCAGTTCGGCGCCGGTGCCATCACCGTAATTAATCATCACCAGCGCCTGTTGATCGTGGATACCGACGTGGCCATTGCGTTTGCCCTTCCAGCCGCACCGGTCGACCAGCCACGCCGCCGGCACTTTGGCGTCGCCGCCCGGCGCGGGGAAATGCGGAATATCCGCGTAGCTCTGCATCAGCTCAGCGAGTCGATCGTGCGTGATCACCGGGTTTTTGAAGAAGCTACCGGCGTTCGGTAGCAGTGTGGGGTTCGGCAATTTGCTTTGCCGAATCGCGCGCACCGCCTGTTCGACCTCCACCGCCGACACCACTTCCCTGCCCTGCAATTGCTGTTGCAACGCGGGATAGCTCAGCACCGGCACAAACTCCGTGCGCAGGCGCAACACCACGGCGGTAATGATGAAGCGATCGCGCAGCTCGTGTTTGAAGATGCTGTCGCGATAGCCGAGCCGGCATTCGGCTGCATTCAGTTCGACGCTGCGTTGCTGATCGAGCGAGTAGCCGCGCACCACGTGCACGAACTCCGCCAGCTCAACGCCGTACGCGCCGATATTCTGGATCGGCGCGGCGCCGACTGTGCCGGGAATCAGCGTCAGATTTTCGAGGCCGTATAAATTCTGTTGTAAGGTCCACTGCACCAGCTCGTGCCAGTTTTCACCGGCGCCGACGGTGACCTCGGCGCAATCGTCGAATAGCTCGACGAATTTCCCCGGCAACGCAATCTGCAACACCAGCCCCGGCCAATCGCCGCGCAGCACCACGTTGCTGCCGCCACCGAGTATCAGCAGCGGCAGATCGTGCTGTTGCGCCCAACTCACACTTTCCCTTAGCTGCGTATAGTTTTCGATGCGAATGAAATGACGCGCGCGCGCAGGCAGCGCGAGCGTATTGAACGCCTGCAGATCGACATCTTCGAGAATAGGCATGTTCATCCGTGGGCTCCGGGCAATCGGTGACGGCGAACCAATTCATTCAACAAACCATCGGCGGCATCTTCGACGAGATCGAGCACGTGTTCGAAACCATCGCTCTCGCCGTAGTAAGGGTCCGGCACTTCGCGCACGCCGCGCGAACCGTAACTCAAAAATAACGCCAGCTCACCGTCGAAATCGGCTGGCTGCAATCGCTGTAAATCGCGCAGATTTTGCGCGTCCATCGCCAAAATGTAATCGTGCTCACGAAAATCCTGCACGGCTATTTGGCGGGCGCGCAACGTGTCGAGATCATAGCCGCGCTGCAATGCCGCCGCTGCGGAACGACGATCCGGCTGATGCCCGACATGCCAATCGCCGGTGCCGGCCGAATCGACACGAATGACATCGCACAAGCCGCGCTGAATAACGTGCTGTTGAAATACGCCGTGCGCGGTGGGCGAACGGCAGATATTGCCGAGGCAAACAAACAATACGCCGATCGGCTTCACGCGCGGCCGCCGCGTTGATCGCGCAGAAAAGCGCGCACACGCTCCAGATCGGCGAGGGTGTCGACGCCGGGCGGAATTTCTTCCCACGATTCATCGACGTGAATCGCGACGCCATTTTCGAGCGCGCGCAATTGCTCAAGTTTTTCCAACCGTTCGAGTCTGCCGACCGGCCAGCTCACGAAATTGTGCAGAAACTCGGCGCGATACGCATAGATGCCGATATGTCGGGTCCATTCGCCGGCGAGCGGCGCATTTGCGGCAACTGTTTCGCGATTCCATGCCTCTCTATCCCATGGCAGCGGCGCGCGACTGAAATACAACGCATGCAGCGTGTTATCGACTACGACTTTCACCACGTTCGGATCGAATATTTCGTCGCGCTCACGAATACGTTTTGCCAAGGTCGCGATGCCGGCACGCTCAGAGGACGCGAGATTATTGGCGACCTGGTTGATAACGCTCGGCGGAATCAGCGGTTCATCGCCCTGCACGTTGACGATGATCTGCTCGGGGTCGAATTCCAGTTTGACGGCGACTTCCTGCAGGCGATCGGTGCCCGATTCGTGCGTCGCGCGCGTCATGCAAACCTCGCCGCCGAATTGCGCCACCGCATCGACAACACGCTGATCGTCAGTCGCGACAATCACTCGGCTTGCGGCACTGGCGCTGGCGCGCTCCCACACCCACTGCAACATCGGTTTGCCGGCAATATCGAGCAGTGGCTTGTTGGGCAGACGCGTCGACGCGAGCCGCGCGGGAATGATGACGATGAACGACATAATATTTCGGCGCTTTGACGGGTTTAGTGGCGAGAGGCGCGTAGTTTACCGATTATCGTTGGCAGCAGCGACTGCGGCAATGTTGCCCGCACTTGGAGAAACCACGCCTTTTCGCCGGCGAAAGCCGCGCATTTAACCGCGTCCTTTTCCGTCATCGCGATCGGTAAATCGTCGCCGAAGCGAAGATCATCCGCAGTGAACACGTGATGATCTGGAAAAGCGTGTTCAATCACCTCGCAACCCAGCCCTCGCAACGTGGCAAAAAAACGCGACGGATTGCCGATGCCAGCGACCGCATGCACGCGGGCATTTTGTTTGCACCAAGTGCGCGGCGGTATCGACTGCCCGCCGTTAATTTGCACGAACGCCTCTGGCATCAGTTGAAACGTACTGCCGGTATCGCCGCCGTTACGCAAAATGATATCGACGCTATGCAAGCGTGAACGCGGTTCGCGTAACGGACCGACTGGCAGGCAATGGCCATTGCCGACACCGCGCGCATGATCGATCACGGCAATTTCGATATCGCGCTGCAGTGCGTAGTGCTGCAAACCATCGTCGCAAATCACGACATCGCAGCGATGTTGCTGCAATAAATATTGCGCGGCAGCAGCACGTTTCGGCGCGATCACCACAGGGCAACGCGTGCGTCGTGCAATCAGCAATGGCTCATCGCCGGCGATTTCCGCGCTGTCGGTGCTATTGATTTGGTACGGCGTGCTCGATGGCTTCGCGCCATAACCGCGACTGATTACGCCGGGATTAAAACCAGCGCGTTGCAATAATTCGCAGAGCGCAATAGTCACCGGCGTTTTACCGGTGCCGCCGACGGAAATATTGCCGATGACAATCACCGGTACCGGTGCACGCCAACTCGAAAAAATTTTTGTGCGATATAACGCACGACGCAGCGCAGCAAAAAATCGAAATAACATTTCGAGCGGCCACAGCAGATACAGCCAACCGGGGCGACCATACCAACGCTGCTGTAAATGCTGATCAAAACTCATTTTTTAGAAATGCTCTTTTGAATTGTTGGTCAGGCGTACTAATTAAGCGGGTTGCGCCGATTCGGCGCCCATGGCACCCAAATTCGTGCCGTGATTTTTTTATTTACTTATTATCTTCCGGCGATTGCGTCGTCAGGCTCAAATGCGCAAAACCTAATTGCCCCGCTGCATCCATCGCACGCACCACCGCTTGGTGCGGCGTGTTCGCATCGGCGGTAATCGTTAACGGCAATGCCGTGTCACCTTCGGACACTTCGCGCAACGCCGCTTTCAATGTATCGACATCACCTTTCGCGACGATGCGATCATTGATTGTGTAATGGCTGTCGGCAGTAACGACAATTTCGATTTGTTTATCGGTATGTTCCGGTGGCGTGCCACTGGCTTCCGGCAATTGCACCGTGAGTTGACTGGATTTGGTGAACGTGGTCGAGATCATGAAAAAAATCAGCAGCAACAGCAACACATCGACGAGGTTGATAATGTTGGTGCCCATATCGACATCGGTGGTGCTCGGTCGCCGAAAACGCATTAACCCAGCCCCTTCATGTCGACCTTCAATTCGACTTTGCGATCGCCATGTACTGCGTCGACCAGTTTGAGCGTTTCCTGTTCGAGCATCAGCACCAGTGTGGTGATTCGACCGTTAAAAAAACGATGCATGATGGTGGTCGGTACCGCGACCAACAAACCCGACGCGGTGGTGATCAAGGCTTCTGAAATACCGCCGGCGAGCACACCGGGATCGCCGGTGCCGTGAAAACGAATTTCGTTGAATACGTTCATGATGCCGAGTACCGAGCCGATCAAACCCAGCATCGGCGCAACCACCGCTACCGTGCCGAGCGCATTCAAATAACGCTCCATGCCATGCACTGCGACCGCGGCCGATTCTTCGAGACTTTCCTTCATGATCTCGCGGCCGTGACGCGCATTGCTAAGACCAGCCGCAAAGAGCAGACCGAGTGGTGACGATTGTTTCAGTTCGCGAATTTTATTGGCATCGAGCTGATTATTTTTAATCCAGCCCCACACTTCGCCGAGTAATTGCGGCGGCGCCACTTTGCTGATTCGCAGCGCCAGCATGCGCTCGACACAAATCGCGGTGGCGATAATCGAACAGGCAATAATGGGCAGCATCAACCAGCCGCCCGCTTTTATGATTTCAAACACTGTGCATCCTCGCCGAGTGATGGGGCCGCTGAACTCTAGCACAGCATCGACCGTCCGGCAGCTCAATCCCAGTAGTGGTTTCGCCCGGATCGTGCGCGCGTGATCTGCGCCACACGGCCATGCGTAATTTCAAATATCAACGCGCCATCGGTGGCCGTATTGAAGAGCTCGGCCTTCTGTTCACGATAGCGCTGTTCGACCGCTGGATTAGGATGATGAAAGCGATTGCGATAGCCGCTCGAAAATACAACATAGCGCGGTTGCAGCTGCGCGATAAATGTCGCACTCGACGAGCTACTGCTGCCGTGATGCGGTGCGAGCAAAATATCCGCCTGCGCGAGTCGCAGATTATCCAATAGCCGGTATTCGCCACTGCGCTCGATATCACCCGGTAACAAGGTAACAACATCGCCAGCACGAACCTGCAATACGCAGGAATGATTGTTACCGCTGAATTCGTCATCGACAGGATAAAGAATGTCGAAATTGACACCATCCCACTGCCATTGCATGCCGGCGCGACAAAATTCCTCGCGCGCAGCGCCAAGCGCATCGCCGACCAACAGCTTTTGTACGGCGAATGCATTCACTACTGAGCCAAGCCCGCCCGAATGATCGTTGTCTTTATGGCTGACGATGACGGCATCGAGTGTATCGACACCCACGCGTCGCAATAGCGGCACGGTGGTCAAATCGGCCACGCTGCGCTCGGGGCCGAACACAGGGCCGGTGTCGTAAAGCAATCGATGCTCGGCGGTTTCGACCAACACGCTCAAGCCCTGCCCCACATCGATCACAGTCAGTCGATAATCGCCCGGCGAGACAGTGTTGAGTGCCGGCCATAACAGTGGCAATAGAAAAATCGGCGCCGTCCCTCGACCTGGCACACCGCGCGGCAACAGCAGCAACGCGACCGCGATACCGGCAAAAATTATTGAAGTCGCGCCGATACCGCGTGGGTGCCAAATAACCGCGGCGCCGTAATGCTGCAGACCGGTCAGCAATCGCATCAACCAGTGCAGTGAAAGATCCGACCAATGCCAGCATTGCGCGCCAATATCGAATGAGAACGCATCGCAGATCACTGCAATAAAAGCGAGCGGCATCGTTACGAATGTCGATAGCGGAATCGCTATCAAATTGGCCGGCAGCGCCAATAATGTCAGCTGCCCCGATAGCATCAGTAATACCGGAATCGACGCGATGAAAATCGCGATCTGCACACGTCCCCAACTCGACAGCCACCGGCGGTGTTCACGCCGCCCCGACACGGTCAGCAGAATGGCGGCCACGGCAATAAACGAAAACCAAAAACCGGCATCAATGACCGCCAATGGATCGAACAATAATGTCAGCCACAACGCGAGAATCCAGCTCGACGACGCTGCATATTCGCGCCGCACCACGCATGAAAACAGCAGTATCGCGAACATAATCAACGCACGCTGTAACGGCAAACCAAAGCCGGCCATCAACGCGTACAGCAGCGCCGCCAGCCATGCCGGTGCAATCCCAAACCAATAATTACGGCGATGACTTATTGCAAAAGGGCTGCGCCACCATAAGCGACTGAGGCCGAATACCAGACCGCCGGTGAGCGCAATCTGCAATCCGGACACCACAAACAAATGCACGGTGCCGGTGGCGCGAAACAACTCCCACTGCGACTGCGGAATTGCGCTGCCATCGCCCAGCAACAGCCCGAGCAGCAAACCGCGATATTGCGCATTCGCTAAACGCTGATTCAAATAATGCTGCGCGCGATCGCGCCAGTTATCGATTGACCCACTATTGATTGCCCGCGGTGATGCAGCGGTAATGTTTCGATTGTCGCTGCTGCGCTCGATATAGCCGGTGGCGCCAATGCGATTTGCGACCAGCCACGCCGCGTAATCGAAGCCGCCAGGATTAGCAAAACCGCGTGGCCGCTTTAGCAACACGCGCAACTGCCAATATTCGCCGGCACGCGGTTCGTCGCCATCGGGAGCGATGGGCGCTTCGTACCAATTCAACTGCACTCGACGTAAATTCGCGGGGCAACGCTGCAATGCCAACGTGCAAGTATCGACCGCGAATTGAAAACGCAGCACCGGACGTTGTTGAAATCCGCTTTGCCGTTCGACTAAGCCGACAATCTTGCCGCTCAGCACCAGCGATTGCTGTTCTAGCTCAAGCGGCAACAAACCGGCGCGCACGTAATGCCCATAGAGGCAACCCCAACCGAAACCCAGCAGCAATGCCAACAGCGTGATCGGCAATCCATGTCGCAAAAAGGTCGACGAACGCCGGCGCAAAAATAATCGCCAGGCCAGGCATAACAGTGCGGGAATCAGTAACAACGGCAAGCGGTTCAGGGGTGGGAGTTGTGGTAGCCACGCCACCACGGCGATACCAATCGCCATGCTTAGCATCCATGCACGCATAAAATGACTATCCTTGTCTTGGCCATGAGCGCTGCGAACTCATCCGTGCGCAGCGATGTGCGTGCGCGGAGTCGGTCGCAAAGGTTTATTTATCGGCAGTTATCGGCATAATACCGCGCTCTTTATCATCGGCGCGCAGCAAGGCCGATGATAGGCGGGCCTATCGCCATCCTTCAACTCAATGCAGTGTACTGAATGCCGCGTCGATTATTAAAACGTTTGATGCCCGATCCGGAAACCATCCGGAAACATCCTACGTTGCGCATTTTTCAGCATTGGCTGAACGATCCAAATTTGTGGCACCTGAATCGCTATTCAGCGTCGAGCGCGGTATTTATCGCCTTTCTCGTTGCATTTGTGCCGTTGCCGATTCATATGCTCACGGTGACGTTGATTGCGATCTGGTGGCGCGCAAATCTGCCGGTGGCGCTCGCTGCCGTATGGCTGTCGAACCCGGTGACGATTCCCGCGCAATTTTTTCTCGCGTATGAAGTCGGTACACGATTATTGAACGAGCCCGAACATAAATTCGCATTCGAATTATCGTTGCAATGGGCGCGCGCAGAATTCAATGCTATTTGGCAACCATTGCTACTCGGCTGCCTCATCTGTGGATTATTTGCAGCGTTTATCGGCGCCGGCATCGTGCGACTGGTGTGGCGCATGCAAGTCATTGCGCGCTGGAAGGCGCGGCATCATCGTCGCCACCAGAGCTAGTTAACAAATCACACGCACACCAACCTAGTCGTACCGCAACGCCACTGCCGGTTGCACTTTCGCCGCGCGCCACGCCGGATAAATCGCCGCCAGTGTACTCATCACTAACGCCGTTCCCGCCACCTGCAAGACATCGACCGCGCGCAAATCCGCTGGCAGATAACTGATCGGATACACATCCGATTGCAGGAATTGTATGTGCAGCGCGCGCTCGATCCATGCGACCAAATCCGTGACTGCGAGCGATAACACAATACCGAATACGACACCGAGCACCGTGCCGATCACGCCGACCAGAAAGCCCTGCACCAGAAAAATTTTAATAATGCCGTTCGGTGTCGCGCCCTGGCTGCGCAGAATCGCGATATCGCCCTGCTTGTCGTTGACCACCAGCACCAGCGCAGATACCACGTTAAACGCCGCTACCGCGATGACAATCGCGAGCATCATGCCGACCAATTGCTTCGACAGATGAATCGCGCCATACAAATTGCCCTGCGTCGCGGTCCAATCGCTGACGTAATAACGCCCGTGCAATTCACGCCATAAATCGCTCGCGATCGCCGGCGCCGCAAATAAATCGTTAACCGTGACCCGCAATGCAATCGCGTTATCGTGACTGCCGCTTAATTGTTGCGCATCTTCCAGTCGCAGCAATGCGAGACTCTGATCGAGCTCAGTGCCGCTTTTGATAATACCCACGACAGTAAAGCGTTGAATGCGCGGAGTGACGCGCTCGCCGCCATTCGCCACATCCGGCACCACCACGGTAATGTGATCGTCGACCGTTACTGCGAGTTTTTCCGCCAGCCCCTGCCCCAGCACAATGGTTTGCTGCTCCGCCTGTAAACGCTGCAGCGCATGCGGATCAAGAAAATTCGCCAGTGCGGTCGCCCGCGCCTCGCGCTGCGGATCGATGCCGAATAACAACACCGCTTCTGCGATCTCACCTTTCACCAGCATGCCGTTCTGCTGCAACAACGGCGATGCGCTGCTGACCCCCGGCTGCTTCTCAACCAGATCGACCGTTTCACGCCAATCATCGCGCGGATCCGCCGCGTATAAATTAATGTGTGGCACCAGACCGAGAATGCGCTCACGCATTTCGCGCTCGAAGCCGTTCATCACCGATAACACTACGATCAACAGCGCCACGCCGATCACCAGACCCGCGATGGCCGTGCGCGATAGAAAAGTCGTTAGACGCGAACCGCGTTTCGACCCGGTGTAGCGCGTGCCGACAAAAACACTGTAGGGCTTGAACATCACAATACGTCCAACACGCCATCGCGCAGATGCAGTACGCGATCCATGCGTTGCGCCAACAACGGATCGTGCGTGACGACGATAAAACACGTTTCGAGTTCGCGATTTAATTCGAGCATCAGCGCGTGAATTGTTTCTGCGGTAGTGCGATCGAGATTGCCGGTGGGCTCATCGAGCAATACGCACAACGGCTGCGCCACCAGTGCGCGTGCAATCGCGACGCGCTGCCGTTCGCCGCCCGATAATTCGGCGGGTTTATGCTGCAACCGCGCACCGAGGCCCACGCGCTCAAGCATTGCGCGTGAAGCAGCAGCGGCGGTAGGGACGTCCTCGCCGCGAATCAGCAATGGCATTGCCGCATTTTCCAGCGCGGAAAACTCGCCGAGCAAATGATGAAACTGATACACAAAACCAAGCGTGCGATTGCGCAAGGCACTGCGCCGTTTTTCATCGAGCGTCGAAATGGCCTCACCATGGACCAACACGGCGCCGCTGCTCGGCGTATCGAGCCCGCCGAGCAAATTCAACAATGTCGATTTACCGGAGCCCGAGCTGCCGACAATCGCAATCCGTTCGCCACGCCGAATTTGCAAATTGACGCCCTGCAACACCTGCAATTTCTGCGGACCTTCGTCGTAGCATTTACCGAGATCGCGGCATTCGAGCACTACGGGCTTGTCATTGCTGCTAGAGACTGCATCGGATACTGACAAAATAATTCCTCGATTATTCGTAGCGCAACGCTTCGGCCGGTTGAATTTGCGCGGCACGCCACGCCGGATACAGCGTTGCCAATAGACTTAACACCCACGCGATCCAACACACGCGAATAATTTCCGCCGGCACCACCACCGACGGAATACGCGTGACGAAATACACGCTGGGATCGAAAATATGCGCCCCGAATGTCTGCTCGAAAAACGCGACAATCGCCCCCACGTTCAGCGCGAGAGGTGTGCCGAGCAACGCGCCGATAACAACGCCGGCGAAACCGATCAGCGCGCCCTGCACGATAAAAATCGTCATCACTGCACGCGGCGATGCACCCATCGTGCGCAATACCGCGATGTCGGCGCGCTTATCGTTCACCATCATGGTCAGGATCGAAATAATATTGAAGGCGGCGATGGCAACGATGACGAATAACAACAACGACACCATCGTTTTTTCCATCTTCACCGATTTAAATAAACTGCCCTGGGTCTGGCTCCAATCGCGTATCACATACTGGCGCTGATGCGCATTATTCCAGCGTTGCAATAACGGCGCGGCATCGAATAAATCTCGCACCGCCACACGTAGGCCACCGACCGCATCGCCCATTTGATATAAACGCTGGCCATCCTGCAGATTAATAAAAGCCGTGGTACCGTCGAGCTGCGAACCGCTGCGAAAAATCGCGACCACTTTAAAACGTTTCTCGCGCGGAAAAATTCCCATCGGCGTGACCGTGACTTTAGGCAGAATCACATCGACGGTGTCGCCGACCATGACGCCAAGATTGCGCGCTGCGATATCTCCCAATGCGATGCCGAATGGCACCGACGTCAGATTTTCAAAGCGACCATCGACAACGTGTTGTTGCACGGCGGAAACACGCTGTTCGTAGCTCGGCACAATCGCCCACAACTGCGCGCCGCGTACCGGACCCCGATTGGCGAGCATCACGCTACCGCCGATATAAGGCGCCGCCGCAATAAATCCCGGCGTTTTAGCCACGTCATCGGCCACACTCTGCCAATCGCGCAGGCGTCCGTCGCGCGCCTCGATAAAACCGTGTGGCACAACGGCGAGAATGCGATTGCGCAACTCCGCTTCAAAACCATTCATGACCGACATCACTACGATCAGCGCCGCGACACCAAGGATCATGCCGAGCAGTGAAATCAATGCAATAAAGGAAATAAAGTGATCGCGTCGACGTGCGCGCGTATAACGCAATCCAATAAAACCGGCGAGCGGCTGAAACATATTTTTTCCTTTCGCTCCGCGTCCTGCCGCATCTGTCATTCCGCGTGCGGCTGTACTACAGTAAGTTCGTATGCCAGTAGGCTTGTATGGCAGCAAGCTCAGATTAAAGAGCACTGCGAATTCGTAACGGCACCAAGTCCCTAAAAAGGCGACAGGAGACCGCCAACTTGATCGAGAAAACCCCAGAAAATTCATCACCCGAACCCGCCGACTCGCCAGAGCTTGAGCGGCGCGAATATTTTCGGGTCGATGATCAAATTATTTTGCGTTACCGCGTAGTGGCGCCCGATGCGATCAACAATACGCTGGCCGAGCGCCATTTCGATAATGCCGATGTGTTCGCACTCTTGCGCGAGTTGCGCCAGATCGACCAGGAGAATCATAACGTATTGCGTTCGATCGCAGAAACCAACCGCGAATTGGGCATTTACCTGAAAAGTCTCAACCGCAAGATCGATTTGATCACCGGCGCGCTGGCGGTGATGGACGAAGCTCAGCAATTGCAATCGCCGCAGCCGGTATCGATCAGCGAAACCAGTTTGTCGTTTTATGCCGAAACCGAACTCACCGTTGGGACTTTCGTCGCCCTCGAGCTGATTTTGTTGCCACAACATACCGGTCTTGCGATTTATGGCGAAGTCACCGCGAAGCGCGACAACCTAGAGCGCCATGTCGTCGTCTCGTTCTTGCGACTGCGCGACAGCGATCGGCAACTGCTGGCGCGCCACGTGCTGCAGGTGCAAATTGCCGCGCGAAAACAACAAAGCCAATCGACCTGAGTTCACCATTCAGTAGGGGCCTCTGAAAAACGTAGCGAGCGAAGGTAGGTGTGGCGTCGCCGGAGCGGAGAAAGCGCAGTTTATGCGGTAATAAATGAGCATTTTGAGCACCGCCGACGCCACAGATACCGAGCGCAGTAGTTTTTCAGAGGGTCCCTAGGGAGGCATCATCATGCTACTGATATTGCATCCAAATATCGACGAAAATAGCGACGCGTACCGCATCACCTTGGATTACCTGCAACAACTCCCCGGCATCAAAATCAAAAAGCATCTCGTGCAAGGTCAGGAGCAAGCGCTGACCGAGATTTATTTAATTGGCGATACACATACACTCGATAAATCCGCGCTCGAAGCACTGCCCGCCGTGGAACGCGCGATCAAAATCTCCGAGGAATATCGCGTGCTCGGTCGCCATCGCGACGATAAACGCGTCAGCGGCTTCGACTATCAGGGACTGCGTTTCGATCAAGATAATCTGCATGTTTTCGCCGGGCTGTGCGCGGTCGACAATCCGACCAACGTCGAAACCATGCTGCGCGCGCTACGCGACCACGGCCAAACCTGCACACGCATGGGTGCCTACAAACCGCGCACTAATCCGTATGCATTTCAAGGCCACGGCGCCAATTGCCTGCCGTGGGTGTTCGAGCTGGCGGGTAAATATGGCATCAAAGTGATCGCGATGGAGGTGACGCACGAGAGTCATATCGACGACATCGATCGTGCGCTCGCACAAACCGGTCATCCCACCGGCGTGATGCTGCAAATCGGCACGCGCAATACCCAGAATTTTGAATTGCTGAAAGCGATCGGCAAACAGAATCGCTACCCCGCCCTGCTCAAGCGCGGCTTTGGCATTACGCTCAGCGAATCGCTGAATGCCGCCGAATATCTCGCCAGCGAAGGCAACGATCGCGTGATCTTTTGTCTGCGCGGTATGAAAAGTGATTACGGCGCACCGCATCGCAATATGGTTGATTTCGCGCAGATACCGGTGATTAAGCGACTGACACGCATGCCGGTTTGCATCGATCCGTCGCACTCAGTCGGTTCGCGCGAACGAGCACCCGACGGCATGCTCGATTTGCTGCACGCCACCGCGCAAGGTGTTATCGCCGGCGCCAACATGATCCTCGTCGATTTTCATCCGCAGCCTAAAGAAGCGCTGGTCGATGGACCGCAGGCGTTATTACTCAGCGAATTGGATAAATTCTTGAAGGACATCGATATCGCGCGACAAGCCTACCTCGCGCGTAAAACATTATGGTCGCACTGACACGGCCTTTTCTTTCGCTTCCGACAGCAATGCCACGCAACCGTTGTCCGGCGCTAGTCCTGAATCCGCCTCTGGCCCGCTCGCGCTGTCATTCGTTCCGGTTTGTACCAGCGGAATCAGCCCCGCAGGCCACGCCACCGCACCCAGCGCTATAGCACCACCACCGCGCAACGCCAACACGCCTTTGTCGATACTGACATCAGGCTTTTTGAAAGTACCATTCACATACAACGGCGCGCGTAACGATAACAAACGTAAACCTTTCGATTGCGGTTTCATTGTCAGCGCGAGCTTTTCGTCATTGAGCGCGATATCACCGTCGACATTGATCAACGCCGCATCGGTATCCACAATAAATCCCTGCGTTTGCATGACGCCCTGTTCGACTTTGAAATTTGCCGCACCGCAGTTCAGTGCGACCTGCTTATCGCCAAACAATTTGGTGACCACGACATTAGCAATATTCAAACCTGCCGCCTCTAAAATAAATTTGCTGATAGTGCCGCGATCGATATAAAGCTTGACCTCGCCATTCGAGTCGCCGAGTAACGCAGCAATCGAATCGCCGTTACCGGTCAACGCCGCCGAGCCATTCACTTCGCCGAGACTGGCCTGCATCGATTCGGAGGTCGGAAACAATTCTTTCAATTTGAGACCGCGCGGTGAAATACGCATGTTTGCGTGCAATGGCTGCTTGTTACTATCGAGCGTGATATTCGACTGCAACGTGCCGCCGGCAATCCCGAAATTAAGCGGATGCAACATCAGCACGCCGTTGTTCAAATCAACCACTGCATGCAAATTATCGATCGGTAGCGCTTTATCGCGAATAATTTTTTTGCCATTAAATTTCACATGCGCATCGATACTGCGCCAGCGCTCGGTTTTGAAAGGTTCAACCGGTAACACCTTGTCTTCGGGTTGCAGCACGTCGGCACCGCGCCGAATTTTATTTTCATTCGAATCGGCACCGATCAGCGGCGCCAAATCTTTAAAATCCAACGACTGCGACATCAACTCCGCGCGCAGTAACGGCCGTTCGGCGCGCCCCTCATACATTATTGTGCCTTCGAGATCGCTGTCGCCGACGCGACCGGTGAATTTTTCATACCGCCAGGCGCCGCCGAATTCATTCAACGTTCCGATCAGCCTGCCCTCGGTGGCAAAGGCCGGTGTTTCCGGCAGCACGATATTAGTCAGCGCATACAGATGCGCCATGCTGTCGCCGCTCAGTTTCAATTTCATATCGAGCGCGGCCAGTTGGCTCGGATTGGTCAACGTGCCGCTCGCATCGATTCGGGTACCACCAACTTCCAGAAAAAAATCGAGCGGATACGGAGTATGCGTATCCTGCAGCGCGAGCAGCGAACCGGCGAGGCCATGCCCTTGCAGTGGTGCTTTATTCAACGCTCCACGCACCCGCCACAAAATGCCACGCGCGTCGCTGTCCGCTGCTATCTGCACCGATAGCTTGCGTGCCGCGTCATCGAGCTGCAGCGTGCTGTTGCGAATACGCACGGCGCCCGGCGCAAAACGCCAGCCCGACGGTCGATCGTTTCTATGCCCAAACGTCCACGTATTTTCACCGTCGAGGCGACGCTCAAGCGCGACCTTAGCGTTATCGATTTCAATCAGCGGAAATGCCAGTGCACCGTGAAACAGCAGCAACGGATCGAACACCATCTTCGCGCTGCGCACAGTGGCGAATTGCTTGTTCTGTGCCCAATCGGGATTGCCGATTTCGATATCACTGGCGGAAATTTGCGGACGTGGAAAGCGATAATTCAAGGAAGCAACTTTGCGCACCCAGTGCAATTCGAGATCACCGTGTATCGCGAATGGTCGCTCAGCAGTAGCGCTGACCGTGCGGTTGAGCCACGGGCGGACACCATTCCAATTCGACATACTGATCAGCATGACGACGCCTAGCACCAATATGAGCGCCAACGCGCCGCCTGTAATCGCTAGCGCGCGCACCATCGGATGACGTCGAATTATTGTTGTCATGGGGCTTCCCTCCCGCAGATCGTTAATTCTCTGACCCATGAGAGAAGCAATGGTTGCGCCGATTGCGAATCAACAATGGCTGAGCATGAATATGGGCTTTTTATAAGTTCGTGTTTATTCGTTCGGGTGCCGATGCGTGGCGTCGCTCAGCGTCTGGTACCGATGAGCACCACCACAATAATCAGCAGAACTATCGATATTAATTTCCACAGCAGCAACGGATTGCGTTCGATCAAAGGCGGACGTGTGCGATTTAAAAATTCCTGCCGCGGATGCCGCAAGTCATAAATAAATTCCGACACTTCCTCGTAACGCTTTAACGGATTGGGATGCAGAGCTTTCTTTAATACCTCATCCACCCACGGCGGAATATCGCGACGCATACCGAGTACGGAATCGTAAACCAGCTTGGCCTGCGCCGCCCGCGTATTGCATTTAGCGACATCGGCGCCATACGGCAGTTTTCCCGTCAGCATTTGATAAACGATGACGCCGAGCGAAAAAATATCCGAACGCGTTGTACCGCTCTCGCCCAAAAAATATTCCGGTGCGGCGTACTGTATGGCACCACGCAGGGCGAAGTGTTGTTGCGATAATGCGGTCTCGGCGACGCCCGCCACCTGGGTCGAACCGAAATCGATAATTTTTACCGTGCCGCCGCTGTCGATCATCACATTGTCCGGCCGCAGATCCTGATGCAACATTTCGGCACGATGAAATGCGCGCAGCCCTTTGCCGATCTGCTCAATAATGCCGCGCACCGTTTCCAGCGCAGGGCGCGGATGATCGATCAACCATTGCGCGAGCGTTTGTCCTTCAATGTATTCAACTACCGTATATAAATACGCGCGGCGTTGAAGTTGCGGTGCCGCTTTCATCACATGCGCATTATCGATACGCCGTGCCACCCATTCTTCCATCATGAAACTTTCGAGATACGCCGGATCGTCGCGCAGATCGATCGATGGAATCTTGATAACCACGACTGCTTGGTTTTCATCATCCGGTGCAATCCGTCTTGCCACATAAAGGTGGCTGCGGAAACTGCTGTGTAATTCGCGCAGAATTTTGTATCCGTCGAAATCCATGCGCGCACTGAGCGGCGGCGGCAATGGCAACTGCGACAGCCGATGATAAATTTCGCCAACATTACCGCTCGGTACCGCATCGATACGGACAATCTGAATCGTCAAATTGTCTTCACTGCCCAGTTCGTAGGCGCGCGTGGCAATGTGCTTTGCCGCCGTATCGAAATCATCGACGCAGGCGGAAATGGTCGATGCCATAAAACGTTCATCGACATATTCGTACACGCCATCGGTAGCCAGCACGAAGAGATCGCCCGCGGCAATTTTGCATGCCAGATAATCGATTTCGAGATGCGTATCGATGCCGAGCGCCCGGCTTAGATAATTTTGCTCCGAAGACATCTGCACTCGATGATCGACCGTGAGCTGTTCGAGCGAGTGATCTAATACGCGGTAAATACGCGCATCGCCGACATGAAACAAATGAGCAGTCGCGGACTTGATGACCATCGCGCTCAAGGTGCAAACGTAACCGCGATCTCTGTCGTAGCGATGCAGACTCTGCTGATTTTGCGCATGCAACCACGAGTTGATCGCAGTCAAAACGCGTTGGGCGGACGTTTTAACCGACCACGCATCGGACGTGCAGTAATAATCTTCTAGAAATCCTCTGACCGCGGCAGCGCTTGCAATCTGACTGACCTGGCTGCTGCTGATGCCATCGGCAAGCGCGAGCGCAATGCCTTTTGAGCTTAGCGCCGGCTCGTTCGGAATCAACACGCCGTGGAAATCCTGATTGATTGCCTTGCGTCCTTTATCGGAGTATTGCCCGATGGTTATTTTTAATTCGCCGGACATGAGCGTCTCTGATAAATCCCTCTCCGCGCGGGAGAGGGTTGGGGCAGAAATACGCGCGCTGTATCGATCAGCGCGCGATTAATTAGATCGCGCGACGCGGCGCGGTCCGGATATGGGTGGCGTACAACGTCAAGCCGGTGAACGACAAGCCGCCGATGAGATTGCCGAGCACAGTGGGAATTTCGTTCCAGATCATATAATCCATGATCGAAAAATTACCGCCCATGATCAGTCCCGATGGAAATAAAAACATATTGACGACCGAGTGCTCGAACGTCATCGCAAAGAACACCATGATCGGCATCCACATCGCGATGACTTTGCCGCTGACCGTCGTCGAAATCATGGCACCGACCACGCCGGTCGAAACCATCCAGTTGCACAGCATGCCGCGAATAAACAATGTCAGCATGCCCATCGCACCGTGCGCGGCATAGCCGAGCGTGCGCTTCTCACCGATACCGGCGATAACTTGGCCGACCTTATCCGGCTCGGTGGTGAAACCGAAGGTGAAGACAATCGACATCATCACCGCCACTGTCAACGCGCCGCTGAAATTGCCAACAAAAACCAATCCCCAATTGCGCAACACGCCCCCCAACGTAACGCCTGGTCGCTTGTCGATCAGCGCTAATGGGGTCAAGACAAACACGCCGGTCAACAAATCGAAGCCCAGCAGATACAGCATGCAAAAACCCACTGGAAATAAAATGGCGCCAATAATCGGATAGCCCGTTTGTACATTTACTGTCACCGCAAATACCGCAGCGAGCGCCAGAATCGCGCCCGCCATATAACCTCTGATTAACGTATCGCGCGCAGACATAAAAATTTTGGATTCGCCTGCGTCTACCATTTTTGTCACGAATTCGGAAGGTGCTAGATAGGCCATGATTTTCCCTCGGATGTGTTTGAACCCCAGAAATAGAACTCATTTCACTCTACGATCAAGCGGATGCAAGGAACGTCAGTGTCCCCATTTCATAGGTGACCGAATTTGCTATCACCTTGCTGACCGCCGTTGGCCACACGCACAGAGTAAGAGTAACGGCAACAGGACGGCAAGCGGGAATAAGCAGCGCATAAGCGCGCAAGGTCAGTAAAAACTGGCGCGGCGAACCAAAAAAAAACCGCCCGAAGGCGGTTTATTTAGGGTCTTTCGTTCACGCTTCCCTCGGATAGACCTTGTATTCAACACCGGCCATTTTTTGCAGCACGCGATGTACCTGACAGCTGTAACCGAATTCGTTGTCGTACCAGCAGTACAACACTACGCTGCTGCCATTAACGATAGTGGCTTCGGCATCATAAATACACGCATGACGCGAGCCGACCAGATCGGTCGATACCACTTCCGGCGAATTCGAATAATCGATCTGTTTGCGCAACGATGAATGCAGTGCGATTTTGCGCATGTATTCATTAATTTCCTGCACGGTTACATCGCGCTTCAGATTCAATTTCAAAATCGCCAGCGACACATTCGGCGTCGGCACGCGGATCGCATTACCGGTTAATTTGCCCAGCAACTGTGGCAATACTTTACTCACTGCTTTTGCCGCGCCAGTTTCGGTAATGACCAGATTCAACGGTGCACTGCGGCCGCGACGTTTCGACGGGTGATAATTGTCGATCAGGTTCTGGTCGTTGGTGTACGCATGCACGGTCTCGACGTGACCGTTGATGATGCCGAAATGCTCATCGATCACTTTCAGCGGCGGCACGATCGCATTCGTCGTGCAGCTCGCGGCAGTGATGATGGTATCGTCCGGCGATATTTCATTGTCGTTGACGCCGAATACGATATTTTTCAAATCGCCTTTACCCGGTGCCGTCAAAATGACTTTGGCGACGCCGGGACATTTCAAATGCTTCGACAAGCCGTCGCGATCGCTCCACTTGCCGGTATTGTCGACAATGATGGCATCGCTGATGCCGTACTGCGTGTAATCGATCGCATCGGGCTGATCGCCATAAATCACTTTTACTTCATTGCCGTTGCACACCAGCGATTGACGCTCTTCATCGACGCGGATCGTGCCGTTGAATTTGCCGTGCACCGAATCGCGCTGCAATAAACTAGCGCGCTTCATCAAATCGTTATCGCCTTTACCTTTGCGCACCACAATCGCGCGCAGACGCAACGTATCGCCACCGCCGGCTTTCTCGATCAGCAGACGCGCCATCAAGCGCCCGATGCGCCCGAAGCCGAACAGCACGATATCGCGCGGCTTTTCGATCGGCTTCACGTTGACGCCGATAAGATCCGCCACCTGCAGGCGCACGAAATCATCGACCGTGACGCCCTGATCTTTTACCGCGTCATACATCACCGCGATGCGACCGGCATCGATGTGGGCGGTGCCGAGATTCAACGCGGCGAGGGCTTTAACAATGGGAAAGGTTTCAAATTCGGAGAGTTCGTTTTGCTCGACCTGACGCACGAAGCGATGCGCCTGCATGATGTCGATCGGCGATTTGTTAACGAGGCTCTGACCATAGATGTAGGTTTTGACGTTGTTCTCGCGATACAACTTGCCAACGAGAGGAATCAAGCCTTCGGCCAATGCCTCGCGCTGTTTCCAATCTTTGAAATAGTCGTCGGGACGATTGCGTTTTCTCTGCTCCATCGAAAGGCACCTTTGCCGCAGTGTAGAAAAAGAGGCGCGTATTATCTTTGCTCGCCCTTTTTGCTGCAACACCAAATACTTACGCGAGCAAGTTCAATCATTTAAGATCAGTTTCGATCAATCGAAGAAATGCTGCGCTCAAACCTTGGCATCGTCGGGCTACAATAATCGCCGGCCTAAAATAAGCCCGCTTAATAAACGCACGTATTCGCACTTACTCTCAAGCAGAGCAATTTTGATACCGATGTCGCTTTCACCCTTTGATATTCAACTGCAGCCCAAGCCGGGCGATCGCCAGCATTGGGGCCAGCTCCACGGCAGTGCTGCCAGCCTCGCTATCGCCATCGCCGCGCGTCAATTGCAGCAGCCGCTGTTGTGGATCACGCGCGATACCGCCAGTGCGCGACAGATCGAACAGGAATTGCGTTTTTTCGCGACCGATATCGATGTGCTCCATTTACCGGATTGGGAAACACTGCCGTACGATTCGTTTTCACCGCATCAGGACATTATTTCGGAGCGCCTGTCGACATTGCACAGTTTGACGACCCTGCGACGCGGCGTGCTCGTGGTGCCGGTGATGACGCTGATGCATCGGCTGCCGCCCTCTGCCTATTTGCACGGCAATAGTCTGGTGCTCGACAAGGGTCAGACGCTCGATATTGAACAATTACGCCAGCGCCTCAGCACTGCCGGCTATCGCGCAGTCACCACGGTTTACGAGCACGGCGAATTTGCGCAACGTGGCTCGTTGTTCGATATTTTTCCAATGGGTAGCGAATTACCGTATCGCATCGATCTACTCGACGATGAAATCGATTCGTTGCGCGTATTCGATCCGGAAACACAGCGCACGCTGCATCAAGTCGATGCTATTCGTCTGTTGCCGGGCCGCGAATTTCCGCTAACGCCCGATGCGATCAAAATGTTTCGCGAACACTGGCACGAGAGCTTTGACGTCGATCATCGTCGCTGCCCGGTTTATCAGGATGTCAGTCAAGGCATCGCGCCCGCAGGCATTGAATATTATTTGCCGCTGTTTTTTTCGCAATGCGCCAGCCTGTTCGATTATCTTTCGGCACAAACCACGATTGTTTGCGACAGCGGTATCGAAGCCTCAGCACAGACATTCTGGCGCGAAGCGAACGAACGTTACGAACAACGCCGCCATAACATCGAGCGACCGATCTTAGCGCCGATGCGCATTTTTGAGCCGGTCGAACAATTATTCGCGCGCTTCAAAACCCATCAACAAATTATTCTGGGTAATGACAGCGCGGCCAATGCCGGGCGTTTTGTGTTCGACACGCAAACACCGCCGCCGTTAGCCATCGACGCAAAAGCCGATGACCCGGTGCGCGCGTTGCGCAATTTCGCCGCCACGCAGCGCGTGTTGCTCTGCGCCGAATCGGCCGGTCGCCGCGAGACTCTGCTCGATTTGCTGGCACGAAATAATCTCAAGCCACTCGCTGTGGACAACTGGCGCAGCTTCATTGACAGCGAGGTGCCATTGGCGATCGCCGTGGTGCCCATCGATCGCGGCTTATTGTTACCGGACAACAACATCGCGCTGGTCACTGAAAGTCAGTTGTTCGGTCAGCGTGTGTTGCAAGTGCGTCGCCGCAAACGCCAAGCCGATATCGCCGAAAATGCGGTGCGCAATCTCACCGAATTGCGCATCGGCGCACCCGTTGTGCATATCGATCATGGCGTAGGTCGTTATTGCGGTTTGCAAACACTGACGATCGACGGTCAGGACGCCGAGTTCGTTACGCTCGAATACGCGGAAGGCGCGAAATTATATGTGCCGGTTGCCTCGCTGCATTTGATCGGCCGCTACAGCGGTGCGGATCCCGAAACTGCCCCGCTCCACCGACTCGGCAGCGAGCAATGGCAAAAAGCGAAACGCAAAGCGGCGGAACAAATTCGCGATGTCGCGGTGGAGCTTCTTGATATTTATGCGCGCCGCGCCGCGCGCCCGGGACATGCATTCGCCGATCCGGCGCACGCGTACGAAACCTTTGCCGCCGGTTTTCCATTCGAGGAAACACCCGACCAGCTCAGCGCGATCGATGCCGTACTGCAAGATATGAAAACGCCGCAAGCGATGGATCGCCTCGTGTGCGGCGATGTCGGTTTCGGCAAAACCGAAGTGGCCATGCGCGCCGCCTTTGTCGCTGTGCACAATGGCACTCAGGTCGCGATTTTGGTTCCCACTACCCTGCTCGCACAGCAGCATTACGAATCGTTCAAGGACCGCTTTGCCGATTGGCCGGTCACGATCGAAGTGCTGTCACGATTTCGCTCGAGTACCGAACAGGCCACTGCACTCGAAAAGCTCGCCGCCGGCAAGATCGATATTTTGATCGGCACCCACAAGCTGCTGCAGAGCGATGTGAAATATCACAACCTGGGTTTGGTGATCATCGACGAAGAACACCGCTTCGGTGTGCGGCAAAAAGAACAATTGAAATCGCTGCGCGCGCACGTCGATATTCTCACGCTAACGGCGACGCCGATTCCACGCACATTGAATATGGCGATGTCGGGCATGCGCGATTTGTCGATTATCGCGACACCGCCGGCACGACGACTGTCAGTGAAAACTTTCGTGCGTCGTTATGACGACGCGCTGATTAAAGAAGCGATACAGCGCGAAGTATTGCGCGGCGGGCAGGTTTATTTCCTGCACAACGATGTAAAAACCATCGAAAAAACTGCGAGCGCATTGCAAGCGATGGTGCCGGAAATTCGCGTCGGTATCGGCCATGGCCAGATGCGCGAACGCGATCTCGAACAGGTCATGTCGGATTTTTATCATCGCCGCCATAACGTGTTGGTGTGTTCTACCATTATCGAAACCGGTATTGACGTACCCAATGCCAACACGATCATTATCGAGCGTGCGGACAAATTCGGTCTCGCGCAATTGCATCAATTGCGTGGTCGAGTCGGTCGTTCGCATCATCAGGCGTATGCGTATTTATTGACGCCTGAACCGGCGCAATTAACCACGGATGCGGAAAAGCGTTTGGAAGCGATCAGCCTGGCCGAAGATCTCGGCGCCGGCTTTACCTTGGCGACGCACGATCTGGAAATTCGCGGCGCGGGCGAACTGCTCGGTGAAGAACAAAGCGGCCAAATCAATACCATCGGCTTTACGTTGTATATGGAAATGCTCGAGCGCGCGGTTAAAGCAATACGCGCCGGTAAAACACCGAATCTCGATGAGCCGCTCGATCACGGCGGCGAGATCAATTTGCGCCTATCGGCACTGATTCCCGAAGATTATCTACCGGATGTCCAAGCGCGATTGATTCTCTATAAACGCATTGCCAATGCGACCGACGGCGATGCGCTGCGCGACTTGCAGGTGGAGATGATCGATCGCTTCGGATTGCTGCCGGATTCGCTGAAAAATTTGCTGCGTGTCACTGCAATTAAACAAACCGCGCAGACGCTCGGTATCAAAAAAATCGAAGCGGGCCCGAACGGCGGTAAATTCGAATTCGAGCAACAACCGAAAATTGAACCGATTACGCTGGTCAAACTGGTGCAGAGCAAACCCGCTACCTATCGCTTGGTGGGTGCGGCAGCATTGTCGTTTACAGCGGCGCTGGAAGAATACGAACAGCGTTTTGATTTCGTCGAACGGTTGTTGCAAACGCTAACGCCTGCCCACGCCGAGCGGCGCAGTGCGTAAGGAAATCACCATGAAAAATTATGTTTCGATATTTGCCATGATACTGTGTGTCGCATTTCCGGCCCACGCGCAAACGCTCTATCACGTCGAAATCATTGCTTTTGCTCGCGACAGTGCTGAAGCGGATAACGAAGAGAATGGGAGCAAGTCACCGAAGCTGCGTTACCCCGAAAAAATAACGGCACTGCAGCCTGACGGCAGCGGCGCATCGCAATTTCAACAATTACCTGCCGACACACTGCTATTAAACAATGAAGCGGCAACGTTAAAAAATCGTCGCAATATACGGGTACTCACGCATATCGGTTGGCAGCAATCGATGGAGGATACGGCGCACGCCACCAGCATTTTGGTTAGCGGCGGCAAGCAAGTCGATAATCATCATGAACTCGAAGGCAGCGTCACGTTGAGCATCGAGCATTTCCTGCGCGCCGATGTTAATTTGTGGTTCAACCGCTTTGCTGCGAATGGTACGGTCGACGCCGTCGTATTGCCCAACATTCCAGGCACGGTTGCCGATGGGGGCAACCCCGCTTATGTCGCGACACAGACTGTGTCGTTACAAGAGCAGCGCCGTCTGCGCAGCGGCGAATTACATTATTTCGATCATCCAAAATTTGGTTTATTGATGTTGGTTAAACCGGTCAGCTCAACACCTGCGCCATAACAAATCCAACAGCGAACATAAATAAAATTTTTAACGTTATTGCGGTTAGATCAATGTTCTCTAATCGACGCGCAAGTTCATCGCCCAGTAGAAAACCAACGGTGATAAGGTAACAACGGTTGATTTTATGAGGGCACGCACATGCTGAAAGCTCGCATCGGCTCGTGGTATGAAGACATTCAAACTGGTGCGCAATTCAAAGTTGTGGCCGTGGATGACGACACGCAAACCATCGAAACGCAGATGCTCGAAGGCGAAATTTGCGAGTACGAGTTTGATAATTGGATGCACATGACTTTGCGGGCCATGGATGAGCCGGAAGACTGGCGCAATTCTTACGAACTCGCCGATGAAGATGCGCGCGACCCCGATACGCCGATTATTCCAGACGATTTCTCCAATCCACTCGACACCATCGAACCCGACATCATGCAAGGGACCGATGACGATTTCGGATAGCGCCATTTAGATCAGGCGGCCGTTTTCGTCGTAGCATTTGCGCTTGGCGATATACTGTATATAATCACATGTACTGTATATCCAGCCAGAGAGTGTGCGATGAAGCTGACCGACCGCCAACAGGAAGTATTGGATCTTATTCGCCGCTATATCGATGACACCGGTTACCCGCCTACTCGTGCCGACATCGCGCATGAACTGGGATTTCGCTCCGCCAATGCCGCCGAAGAGCATCTGAAAGCACTGGCCCGCAAAGGCGCTATCGAAATGATTGCCGGCGCGTCCCGCGGGATTCGCCTTGCCGAGGACGCCAGAGGAGGCATTCCGGTGGTTGGCCATGTCGCCGCCGGCAGCCCGATCCTCGCGCAAGAGCACATTGAAGAATACTGCGCAGTGCCGCCGAATCTGTTTCATCCCTCCGCGGATTATTTCTTGCGTGTTAAAGGCGACAGCATGATCGACGTCGGCATTTTCGAAGACGATCTGCTCGCGGTCCATCGCACTACCGACGTTCAAAACGGCCAGATCGTCGTGGCACGTATCGATGATGAAGTGACAGTCAAACGATTACAGAAGACGCGTAGCAAACATCAGGTGCTGCTATTACCGGAAAACTCTCGTTATTCACCGATCGAAGTTGATCTGCGCGAGCGCGAATTCAGTATTGAAGGGCTTAGCGTAGGCGTTTTACGTCGAGGCATATGACATGCAACAAAATCAATTGGCGCTCTCAAACAATGATCAGCAACCAGTAGACTCGAATTTAATCGAGATTACGCTGCCTGGGGAGTTGCGCTTCCACTTGTCATTGATTCTCCCAATATTGAATCAACTGACTTATGAGAGCGGGCCGGGTTGGCTTACTTATGTAGGAACAGCACTGCTGGCCAAAAAAGATTGCCGACGGTTTGGGCTGAATTGGCAGCGGCTGTTACAGGTATTGCCAAGCGCACGCTGCAATGCATTAGACATCGCAGAGCGGGCATTAAACAGTGGTCGCAGCCATACCGTCGTGGTTACCGCAACATCATGCGATGCCCAACAATTACAGCGGTTAGAAAATGCGGCGCGCGATGGAAAATGCCGCTGTATTTTGATCCGCGCGCGCTAAGTTACTCGGCTCAAAATACGGCGGATTTGCGGCAGTTATTGCTCAATAAGCAGTTACTGCTCGACGAATGCGCGTTCAATCACGTAGTGACCTGCATCACCGTGACGTGCCTCTTTAAAACCGCGACTATCAAGAATGACGCAAGTGTCTTTCAGCATTTGCGGGCTGCCACACAACATGAAACGGTCGTTAGCGATATCCAGCGGCGGCAACCCCAAGTCCGAAAATAATTTACCGCTTTCGATCAAGTCGGTAATTCGACCCTGATTGCGGAAAGGTTCGCGAGTTACTGTGGGGTAATAAAGGAGTTTTTCTTTTACCTGCTCGCCAAAGAATTCGTTTTCTGGCAACTCCTTGGTAATGAAATTATCGTAAGCAAGCTCATTCACATTTCGCACACCGTGAATGAGAATAACTTTCTCATAGTGATCGTATGTTTCCGGGTCTCTAATGATGCTCATGAACGGCGCGAGCCCCGTCCCCGTACCAAGCAAGTATAAATGTTTACCGGGAAGCAAGTTATCAAGAACCAGCGTGCCAGTAGGTTTGCTACTCATTAATATGGCATCACCTACTTTTAGGTGCTGCAGGCGTGACGTTAGTGGGCCATCCGGCACCTTGATGCTAAAAAACTCAAGATGCTCCTCATAGTTTGCACTGACAATACTGTACGCGCGCATTAACGGTCGGCCGTTCACTTCCAAGCCGATCATGATGAAATGGCCGTTTTTAAAACGCAGTGAATTCGAGCGCGTCGTGGTAAAGCTAAAAAGCTTGTCGGTCCAATGATGCACACTCAACACATGCTCGGTTATGAAAGCTGCCATTTATTTCCTTAACTCCATATCGATGAGAGCAGCGAGCGAGAATGGCGCTACGGCTCGTTATCTTCAAGCCCCATTCGGGTGTACTACTCTCCTAGAAAATGCAATTTTAGTAAGTTTCGCATTATCGGTAAATCAGGTTATTCTGATTTTTATTTTCGGAGGATCCGATGATGCACTATACGCTGCGGCCAACTCGAAGTCTTTCTTGCGTTGCAGGTACCCAAAACATTAGCCGCGCCGCCGAGGCATTGGCTATGTCCCAGTCTGCTGTCAGCGGCTCTTTAAGCGATCTGGAAAGTCATTTTGACATTCTGCTATTCGATCGAGTCGGCAAACGTATTCAGCTCAACGAATTCGGCCGTGCACTTCGTCCACGGGCACAAGCCTTACTGGAGCAAGCCCAAGACCTCGAGAATGCGCTGCGCAACCATACCGATATCGGACGCCTCCAAATTGGAGCCACCTTGACGATAGGCAACTACCTCGCTGTGGAGCTCATGGCTAGATTCATGCGCGAGCAACCCGGCGCTCAGGTTTCGCTCGAGGTTGCCAACACTCAGGAAATCGTCAATAAAGTGGTTAATTTCGAGCTCGATATCGCCTTAGTTGAAGGAGAATTGACCCATCCGGAATTAGAAATTACGCCATGGCATGAAGATGAGCTGATGGTGTTCTGTTCTCCAGAACATGCGCTGGCGACTAAGGGCGAACTCACTGATGCCGACCTACTCGAGGCCACGTGGATTGTGCGAGAGATAGGCTCGGGCACCAGGCAGACCTTCGAACGTGCAATGCATGGACTACTCCCGAAGCTCAACATTATGCTAGAGCTGCAGCACACAGAAGCGATCAAGCGCGCCGTAGAAGCGGGATTAGGGATTGGTTGTATTTCACGGGTGGCCTTGCTCGATGCGTTCCGTCGCGGGAGCCTAGTACCACTTTCTGTTCCGCATCGGGACTTTCGTCGCTATTTTTATTTTATCGTGCATCGCCATAAGTATCGGTCGGCAGGCATTCAACGCTGGAAAGAACTTTGTATTGTGGACTTCCCACACTTTGAGTGACAAACCGAAGCCTCATTTTGAGGCCCGTTCAAAGGCCTCCGGACTGACACCGCCGAGATGGCTGTGACGGCGCGTTGGATTGTAGAACATCTCGATGTACTCGAAGATATCGGCGCGCGCCATTTCGCGCGTTTTATGGATGCGTTTTTTTATTCGCTCTTTTTTCAAACTGCTGAAGAACGATTCCGCGACGGCATTATCCCAACAATTTCCACGCCGACTCATGCTAGGTTCAAGATTATTTGTTTTGCAGAAGCGCAACCAATCATCGCTGCCATATTGTGAGCCTTGGTCTGAATGCACCAAGACACGCTGCGTTGGTCGACGCCGCCATACAGCCATCAATAAGGCATCCAATACAATCTCTTTAGCCAGCGATGGCTTCATTGACCAACCCACCACTTTGCGCGAATACAAATCGACAACCACCGCCAGATACAGCCAACCTTGCCAGGTGCGAATGTAGGTGATGTCGGTGACCCAGAAGCGATCCGGTTGATCGACTGTGAATTCGCGATTGAGTTGATTGGCACTGATAATCGATGGACGGCCAACGATACTCCTGGGCGACTTATAGCCTCTAATAGCCTTGATTTTGTGGGTTTTCATAATGCGAGCAACGCGGTGTTTGCCGCAGCTTTCTCCGACCTCGCGTAAATCAAGGAAGACTCGCGGAGAACCATAAATCCCATGGCTCGCTGCGTACGACGCTCGAATTAAATCCAGCAATCGCAGATCTTCGATCGCGCGGTCAGATAAAGGCTTATGCAGCCATTTATAAAAGCCACTGCGAGCAACACCTAATAATCGACACATCAACTGAATGGCGAAACAGTGCTGGTGCTCGTTAATGAATTGGTACCTTACTCGGGCTGGTTGGCAAAGTACCGTGCGGCCTTTTTTAAAATATCGCGCTCTTCCTCGGTTCGGCGAAGTTGTGATTTCAATTTAAGTATTTCGCGCTTCGCTTCCAGCAATTCCTGCTGGTTGACCTCTGATTGATCTGGCTTGACAGCATTAACCCATTTATAAAGGCTGTGGGCGGAAACACCTAGGCGCTGAGATATTTCCGCCACGGAATAACCTCGTTCGGTAATTTGTCGTACTGCTTCGTCTTTAAATTCTGGACTGTATCGCTGACTGCTCATTGGACTTCCTCCTGTGCTCGAAGAATAACTCCGGCGTGTCCACTAGAGCGTGGGAAGTCCA
>Ga0207644_10000265_pt1 | contig 35260 bp, 27 predicted proteins | sample KBSS73metaG_FD_184326 | JGI IMG/M metagenome (GOLD analysis project Ga0207644, IMG submission 184326) | Switchgrass rhizosphere microbial communities from Kellogg Biological Station, Michigan, USA - KBS S7-3 metaG (SPAdes) (version 2) | ecosystem: Host-associated > Plants > Roots > Rhizosphere... | reverse complement strand
GTCCGCCTCGTGTTCGTCGTCGTCGCCGTCGACGAAGGACGCGGTCCAGGCGAGCGCGATGAGGAAGAGAGCGACGGCATGGAAAGAGCGACGGTGGTTCCCCAGCACAGCCAACTCCGCACAGCTCGGGAAGATTCTCCCCGGCAGATATCCCCTTGGGAACATTCTGCCAGCGGAAAATGCATCGCGCTCTTTGGTTTGTGCGAACCTAGACACCATATGCACAAAATTAGTGTATATTGTGCACATGCTATCACGCGAGAAAACCTCCATCAAGGAAGCGATCCTGGACGGCTGCGAGCGCGCCCTCGCCCGTCACGGCTACCGCCGCATGACGATGGACGACGTGGCCGAGGCGGCGGGCCTGGCGCGACGCACCGTCTATCTCCACTTCCCCGGCAAGGAAATGCTGGTGTCCGCGACGATGGACAAGGTCGTCGCGAACACGCAGCGCGCGATGCGGGAACCGCTCGAGAACGGCACAGGGCTGGAGTCTCTTCGCGGGATGCTGATGGCGCGGATCCTCGTTCGTCTGCGGCAGGTCGGGCCCTTCCACGAGTCTTTCGAGGAGATCTGGAATGCGCTCTACAAGCACTCGACGGAAGACTACGTGAGCTATTTCGAACCGGAGGTGGAGCTCCTCGTCACGGCACTCGGCAAGGGAATCGAGGACGGGTCGATCGCCTTGGGCGCCGACCCGCGGACGGTCGCTGAGATCCTCGTCCGCGCCACGAACGGGTTCATGCCCTCCAACTTCAGCCGCGCCGAAGTCGCGAGCGCAGAGCCCGTGCGGAAGACACTGGAGACGTTCGTCGACATGATCTGTCGCGGTGTGGCATCGAAGCAACCCGCCGGCATCGGGGATCGGCGGCGATCATGACCCGGCGTCTCCTGGCGGTGGCCGCCGCCATGGCCGCGGCGGCGCTGATGCGGCCCGACAGCTCCGGCGTCGCGAAGAGCCCCCGGCCGAAGACCTCGGAACGCCGTGCCCCCGCGACGCTGCCGGAGCACTTCAAGATCCTGCGGATCTCCGGCGCCTCGTTCAGCGCCGACGAATCGCTCATCGCGTACGCCTCGGACGAGGGCGGACGCATGGACATCTGGATGCGCCCGGTCGAGGGGGGCGCGGCGCGCCAGCTGACGCACGTCATGGGCGCGATCGAGTCGTTCGAGTTCTCGCCGATCGACGACCGCATCGTCTTCTCCGCCGATCTGGGAGGAAACGAGCTGACCGCCCTCTACGTCACGGACTCGCACGGCAAGGCTCCCGAAGCGCTCTTCCCGGGCGAGTCGGAGAAGACGCGCAACGAGTTCGTGCGCTGGGCGGACGACGGCAAGACGCTCCTGTACACGTCCAACCGCCGCGAAGAGAAATCCATGGACGTCTACGAGCTCGACCTGGCGACGAGGAAGTCCACCTGCGTGTGGGAGAACGCACGCAGCTTCGAGTTCGTCCTGACGAGCCGGGACCACCGCCGTTTCGTGTTCATGGAGGAGATCTCGGACGCGGATTCCAATCTCTATCTCGCCGAGCGCGGCGCCAGGGAGCTCCGGCTCCTGACCCCGCACCGTGGAGCGGTCCGATACGGCGCCTCCGACTTCAGCCCGGACGGCCGGACCCTGTTCTACACCTCCGACGAGAACCGGGAGTTCGCCGCGGCGTACTCCATGGACCTCGCCACGGGCGGATCCAAGGTCGTGCTCTCGCCGGACTGGGACGTCTACGGAGCGCGGTTCTCGCGAGGCGGGACCGTCTTCGTCACGAGCGTCGACAACGACGGCGCCCCCGAGATCGCCTTCACCGATGCCACGAACGGAAAGCCCGTGACGCTACCGCCCATCGCGAACGGCATGCTCGTGAACGCCGTGTTCTCGAGCTCCGACCGGTGGATCGCCGCGCGGGTCGAGAGCGACTCCGCACCGCGCTCCTTGTGGCTCCTCGACAGGCGGAACCGGACCGCCCGGCCGCTGTTCGATCCCCTGCCTCCCTCGCTGAGGCGCACACGCTTCGCATCCGCCGCGTCGATCCGGGCCACGTCCTTCGACGGAAGAAAGGTCCCGGGGTTGCTCTTCCTGCCGCAGGACAGCGGCATTCGATCGGGCACGAGCGCACGCCGATTGCCGGCCGTGATCGACATCCACGGCGGACCCACGTCCCAGTCCGTGCGCACCTTCCGCCCGTTCACCCAATACCTCGTCAGCAAGGGGTACGTCGTGCTCGTGCCCAACGTGAGAGGGTCGGCCGGCTACGGAAAAACCTACGCCTCGCTCGACAACAAGGACTTCGGCGGCGGCCCGCTCAAGGACGTCCTGGCCTGCAAGTCGTGGCTCGTCGGGAACGCCCACGTCGACCCCGACAGGGTCGCCATCATGGGCGAGAGCTACGGCGGGTACATGACCCTGGCCGCGGCGACCTTCGCTCCGACCGCGTTCGCCGCCCACATCGACCTCTTCGGCATCGCGGATCTCAAGTCCCTTGTCGAAGGCTTCCCGACCTACTGGGAGTCGGCGATGCCTTACATCTATCAGAAGTTCGGCAACCCGAACGACCCCCAGGACGCCGCCTACCAGCGCGCGCGCAGCCCGCTGTACTTCGCGGACAGGATCAGGCGCCCTCTCTTGATCGTCCAGGGCGAGAACGATCCCCGCGTGCACAAGGACCAGTCGGACCGACTGGTGAACGCCGTCCGCCGGCGCGGCGTTCCCGTGGAGTACGTGGTCATCAAAGGCGAGGGGCACGGCTTCTCGAAGACCGAGAACCGGGTGCGGGCGCTGGAAGCGGCGGACCGATTCCTCGCGCAACACTTGGCGGGTCGCTAGCCGTTTGGTCTCGAAGGCGGCGGAGGCCCGCCTAGTCGTCCCCGCCGCTCCCCTTGAATCGATCGTCTTCCTCCGCGAAGAGGATGTTGAAGCTCGTGAGCGTTCCATAGCAGGCGGTGAGGTACCCTTGGAGCTTGACCTTTTCGTCGGGGGGCAGGCCCGAGGCGTTGACCTGCTGTTCGAGGACGCGCAGGCGATTGCGAAGCATCACCACTTTGTGGAAGAAGGTTTCGATCGGCCAGACCTTCTCCTGAAGACCGGGCTTGCCCGGCCTCAGCACGAGGTCACCGCCCCGCCACCGGTCGGCGGGAACCGCCGGTCCGAGCCCCATCTCCTCGCGCAGGACGCGGCGCAGCATCATCTCGAGATCCACCCCGCCGGCCTGTCCCGTCTCCTCGCTCATCGCTCCGTATCTCCTTTCGCGCTCGCTCACGAGCGGCCACGCGTCGCGCTCGCCGCCTCCGTCCCGGGCGATCCGGGCGCCTGGCGGCGCGCTGCTCGGGCGGCGGCCCGGGGTCGCGCCCGCCGCCTCCGCAGCTCCCGGGAGCGGCGCTCGCCGCTCCCGGTCCCCGCCGCGGTAGTTGTGCTGGCTGCCGCAGTAGCCGCAAATGACGCGGACAGGCGTCCCCTCCGGGCCGGACGCGAGCACCGTGTGCCCGCGCAGGGTCTTGCACGGGCGGCAATGATCCTCGATCCGGTCGCCGGCGCCGTAGCGCCGGGTCGTGGCGTCGCTCATCACCGGTGATGGTAGTACCATCTCTGCCCGAAGCGCGAGATGAGCCGTTCGCGCCCCTGGAGGATCCATGACACACAAGCCGAGGTCCCGCACGTCGTTCGTCCTCGCCGCGCTGTGCGCCGCTGCGCTCGCCTCCTTCGTCCTCGCGATCCCCGCCGCCGCCAAGGAAAGCAAGGAGGCCTGGAAGGGGCAGCCGGAATTCCACCAGGGCGAGAGCCGGGGTTATTTCATCTGGGGCGATGACCAGGGCTGGCACGTGCGCTGGATGTCGAAGGGTGCGAAGCACACCTACACCGGGAACGTCACTTCGGATGTCGGCCTGGACAAGTTCGAGCCCGTCTCGCGCGATTCGAAGGACTTCATCAAGCCGGAAGGCAGCAAGATGATCCGCTTCGACGCCAGGGCCAAGGAAGGGATGGACGGATTCAACTTCCACGCGAGCCCTTCGACCCATGTCCTGAGGTTCGAGCTGAGCATCGACGGCGCGAACGCGCCGCTCGAGGAGGTGAAGCTCGGGAGGAACAAGACGCGGGCGACGGCGGTTCCGGTCGTGATCAACCTCGGCGGCGCCGACTCGAACACCAAGACCGAAGCCAGCACCAACGCGGACAAGAACAAGCACAAGAACAAGACCAAGCACGGCGCCACGCCGGCCACGCCGGCGACGCCCGCAACCCCTCCGCCCAAGTAGCGCTCCGCCCGCGTCTCCTCCCGCCCGAAACGCGGGACGCGACCGCCGCGGAGCCTAGCGCGCGGTCTCGAACTCTTCGCGGCGACGGCTGACGATGAGGTAGGTGCCGCGCCGGCGGCGCTTGCGATAGCCGAGGAGGTGGAAGACCTCCAGCGGGAAGAAGCGGGCGATCCATGTGTTGACGATCAGCGCTCCTTCCTCGCGCGGGTCGCGGCGGACGCCCGGGAGAAGGTGCGGCCACTCGGCGACGCCCATCCGTCTCAGGATCGACGAGAGCTTGAGCCAGAACGGCCGCACCTTGCGGCCCATGAAGAAGCCGTCGTCCCCCTTGGCCTGGTAGAGGGGAAGGAGCAGGACCCCCGTCTCGCGCGCGCACACGGGGCCCTTGCGGTCGTGCGCGAGCTCGTCCCCCTTCTTCACCGGGTCGAAGTTGCGGAAACCGGGGCGCATCCGGAACTCGTCGCTGTCCCGGATCGCGTGACGATGGCGCATCTCGACGATCTTCGGAATGTCGTGCGTCGCGCGGTCGAGCGCCGCGAGGTGCTCGTTCAGGTCGGGGACGTCACCCTCGTCCAGGCATCCGGCCGCCACGAGGCTGAGCCAGAGCACCGCGACGTGATGCGCGACGGAGGCGGGACGGTCGTGACGCCCCCCTTCCACGCCGACCGTGATGTGCCCCAGGTTGTTGACGTATTCGAGGAGCGCCCCGTCGATCTGCTCCTCCAGTCCGAGGATGACCGGAAGGGGCAGTTTCTGGACGAAGCGGCGGTTGCACAGCGTGTCCCCCATCGTCGCGAAGGGCGGGCCGTCCGCGGAGCTCGTGTGCAGGTCCAGGAGGATGGCAGGCCCCTTGCTGCGCTCGAGCGCGGCAGAGATCTCCTTCCACATCCCGAGCTGCTCTTTGTCCTCGGCGTCGAGCCCGGCCGCGTCGGGAGCGGCGGTGAGGGCCGCGAGGCGCGCTTGGGACCATTGCCGGTTCAGGTCCTTCACGATGAAGCGGTGATTCTCGGCGAGGGCCTGCATGTTCCCCGCGATCGCCGTGAACTGACCCCGGAAACGGGGACGCCGCTCGTGCAGAGCCGCGAGGACGATCTCCGCCGCGCGTACGCCGGCGGGCTCGTTGCCGTGGATGCCGCCCACCGCGAGGACGATCGTACCGTCCTCCGCGCCGGCGTAGGAGCCGATCACGCGGCGAGGCTCGATCATGGTCGCAGAGGCATGGCCGGGTTCAGGAAAAAGCTCGCTCATTCCGGAGGACTCACCTCGATCGGGGGCAGGCGCGGCAGGGGGCGGGGACGCTCACGAAGAGAATATACGTCGAACGCCCCCGCGCGTGCAGCGCCTGCCCCGGCCGCATCGCGTCCGTCATCCCTTGAGCTTCTGGCTGAGCAGCTCGCCCGCGATGTCCATGAACTCGTCCTCGGTCACGACGCCGACGAGCCGGCCGTTCTTCACGACCGGCAGGCAGGCGATCTTGTGGGTGCGCATGAGCTCGATGGCGGTGAGCGACTCCGTGTCCGGGGTCACGGTGATGAGATCGCGCGTCATGATCGCCGAGACGGGCATGGGGGCGCTGCGCCCGTCGTGCGCCCCGCGCGCGAACGCGCGCAGGACCGACCGGTACGAGACGAGCCCCAGCAGGCGGTGCTCGTTGTCCTCGACCGGGACGTGCCGGATGCGCCCCCAGTCCATGAGGTTCGCCACGAGGTCGATCGGCTCGTCCTCCTGGACGGTGAAGAGGTCGGTCAGCATGAGCTGCTCGACCTTCACGTAGTGCTGCTTCCAGCCCCCCGACTCCTCGATCCGGGCGAGCTCCCACGTGTGGACCGGATGGCCCTCCGCCTGCCTCGCGATCGTCGCCCGCGTGAGAGCGCCCAGGCGCTCGCCCTCGACGCCGTGGTCCTTCATCGCGGCGTACGATTGCAGCAGCCACGCGGATCCCGTCTTGCCGGACTTCACGCGCTCTTCGATGATGCCGAGATAACGGTCGATGTCGGAGGAGTCGATCTTCCCGTGCTTCAGCCCCGCGCGGGCGAGAGGGAGCAGCTGCTTCATGATCAGCTCGTCGGCGGGGATCGTCTTTCCGCCGAACCAGTGGAACTGCGCCGTGAGCCCGTGCCGCGCCGCCGCGAAGAAGTTCCCGAGCGCGTCGTCGAACGGCATCTCGCTCGCCACGTCGGGGTGCTCCTCCGCGAGCCCGCTCATGAGCCCGAACCAGAAGGCCGCGTTGGCGACCTCGTCCACGGGCGTCGGCCCCGCCGGAAGGATCCGGTTCTCGATGCGCAGGTGCGCCACGCCGTCCGTGATCCCGTAGCAGGCGCGGTTCCAGCGGTAGATCGTTCCGTTGTGCAGGCGCAGCGCGCGCAGCTCTGGCACGCCCCCGCGCGCGAGCACGTCGAAGGGATCCTCGTCGGCATCGAGTCCGATGAGCGCGCGGAAGCGGGCGATGTCCTCCTGGTAGAGGTCGGTGACGCACTTCTTCACCCATCCTCGCCCGAAGCTGACGCGCGACGGCTTCTCGCGCATGTGGTCCCCGTGGCTGCGCGTGTCCACCGACTGCTCGAAGAGCGCGATGCGCGTCTCGCGCCAGAGGCGGTTGCCGAAGAGCAGCGGCGAGTTCGTCGCGGCGGCCATCACGGGCGCGCACGCCGCCTGCGCGATGTTGTAGAGCCGCGCGAACTCATCCGGCCCGACCTGGAAGTGCACCTGGAAGCTCGTGTTGCACGCCTCGAGCATCACGTTGTCGTGCTTGACGATGAGATCGTCGACGCCCTTGATGCGGAACTCGTAGGGCCCGCCCCGCAGGTCGGTCATCGCCTTGTTGAGGACGCCGTAGCGCGGCAGGGGCGTCATGTTCTCGAGCCCGAGGTCGGACTTGCGGATCGTGGGCAGGATCCCCGTGAGGACGATGTCCGCGCCGAGCTTGCGCGCGGTGGCGCGCGCCTTGCCGACGTACTGATCGAGCTGCTGCTCCATCTTGCGCAGGCAGCCTTCGCCGAAGGTCGAGGGATCGATGTTCAGCTCGAGGTTGAAGATGCCGAGCTCGGTGGTGAAGTGGGGATCGTCGAGCGCCTTGAGCATCTCGATCGCCAGGCCCGCGGGACGCCCGGCCCGGTCGACGAGGAACATCTCCTGCTCGGCGCCGATCCGCCGCACGCCGCTCTGGACGAGACCTTCGGACAGCATCTTTTCGAGCGCCCGCAGGTCGGTGAGGATCCGCCGCATGAAGAGGCGGTGCTGCTCGCCTCCGGCCTGTGCCTTGATCTCCGTGGTACCCATGAAAAACCAGCCCCCTGCCCTGATTCACGCCTGAGTGGCCCCCCGTCGAACCGGTCCGCCGGGGGTGGCCAGATGTCCTCATTGTAGCCGCAGGACGCCTACCGGGAGAACGTCTGGTACAGTACCGGCCCGATCCGCGCGAGGGCAGACCACCGTATGGCCGCAAACGTCGTTCTTCTGGGACCCCAGCGGTTCGAGCCGACCCTGGCGTCCGTGGTCCGCTCGCTCGGGATCCAGGAGGACCTGGCGACCGTCACGGCGGGATGGCAGGAGCGGGAGGACGAGGACGCGGAGCTGCGCGACCACCTGGGCGCCCGGGCGGTGAACCTCATGCTCCACCGCCGCGGCGAGGAGGTCTTCGCGGAAGACCGCGCCTTCGCAGCGGCGCACGGACTGCGCCAGGAGCGCCTGCGCCAGCTCCAGATCGTCTACCGCGGGCGCCTCGAGCACGCGGAGGGCGCGACCCGCGAGCTGATGCGCACCCAGGGCGACCGCTGGCTGCTCGACCCTGAGCGCGACGACGCCCTCCAGGCGATCCGGGCCCTCGACCGCCACCACCTCGAGCGCGTCGCCGAGGTCCACGAGCATTTCGAGGAGTCGGTCCACCCTTTCGAGCGCCCCGCGATCGCCCGGCAGCGCGAAGAGCTCGCGCGGCTCATCGAGAAGACGGCCGCGCTCGCCATCGCCGGCGGCCACGTCGCGGTCCTCCTGAACCGGCTCCGGCTCTTCGGGATCGCGGAGCTGGCCGGAGCGCGCCCGGTCATCGCGTGGTCGGCGGGCGCGATGGCGATCGCCGAGAGGATCGTGCTCTTCCACGATTCGCCCCCCCAGGGTCCCGGCAACTCCGAAGTGCTGGGTCCGGGGCTCGGGCTCGTCCATGGCGTCGTGCCGCTTCCCCACGCCGACCGGCGCCTGCGCCTCGACGATCCGCCGCGGGTCGCGATCCTCGCGAGGCGCTTCGCGCCCGCCGTCTGCGTCGTCCTCGACAAGGGCGCGCGCGCGGACTGGGACGGCAGCCGCCTCGCCACCGCGCCCGGCACGCGGCGCCTCACCAGCGCGGGCGCGCTCGAGGAGGAGGCGGCGTGAGCCTGAGCATCGAGCAGCTCGAGCGCGAGTCCCCCCTCGACGCCGCCGCCGTCGACCGGTTCCTCGCCGCGCACACGTTCCCCATCGTCGAGGGGACCTCGGTCACCTTCGTCTACCGCGGCGAGGCCGACTCCGTCCATCTCCAGCACTGGATCTACGGCCTTCCGAGCTACCAGCCGTTCCACCGCGTCCACGGGACGGATCTCTGGCGGCTCACCATGGAGCTGCCCGAGAAATCGCGCGTCGAGTACAAGCTCGAGGTCGCGAAGGGGGGAGACAAGCGGCTCATCAACGATCCCCTCAACCCGCTCCTGACTCGCGATCCCTTCGCCGAGAACTCCGTCTGTCACGCGGCCGGATACGAGACGCCGGACTGGGTCTTTCCGAACCCGGAGACGCGCACGGGCTCGCTGGAGGAGATCGTCGTGCCTTCACGCGCGCTCGGCGACGAGCAGCGCGTCACGATGTACATCCCCGCACGCTACCGTCCGACGCGGCGCTATCCCCTCCTCGTCGTTCACGACGGCCCCGACTACATGCGCTACTCCGACCTCAAGGCGGTCCTCGACAACCTGATCCACCGGCTCGAGATCGCGCCGATGATCGTGGCGCTCATCCAGTCCCGCGCACGGCTGCGCGAGTACGCGGACGATCCCAATCACGCGAAGTACGTCGTCGAGGAGCTCGTCCCGCACCTGGAGGCGGGCTATCCCCTGCTCGCCCGCCCGTCGGCGCGCGGGCTCATGGGCGCCAGCTTCGGCGCCGTCGCGTCGCTCTCCACCGCGTGGCGCTATCCCGGCTTCTTCGAGCAGCTGCTCCTGCAGTCGGGATCCTTCGCGTTCACGGACATCGGCGCGAACAAGCGCGGCCCTCACTTCGAGCCGGTGGTGAAGTTCGTCAACGCCTTCCGCGCCGCACCGGGACATCCCGCAGAGAAGCTCTTCGTGAGCTGCGGGACGTATGAAACGCTCATCTACGAGAACCGGTCGATCGTGCCGCTGCTCCAATCGACGGGGATGGCGGTCCGCTACGTCGAGGCGCGCGACGGGCACAACTGGCAGAACTGGCGCGACCGGCTGCGGGACGGGCTCTCATGGCTCTTTCCCGGACCGCTCTGGCTGGTGTACGAATAGGGGTATCGGAGGACGCCATGGGCGACGTGACGCGCCGGATCGGCCTTTCGCTGGGTGCCGACATCTGCTGGCCGATCTGCTACGAGGAGATCATGAAGCGGCTCGCGCTCGCGATCCCCGTGGGCGGGGACAAGGTGCGCTTCGACGTGTCGCGCGTGACGATCGAGCCCTTCGACCTGCGCCAGCCGTGCTCGTACGACATCGTGCTCGACCGGCTGACGCACTGGTACCACACCAGCCGCGAGTGGATCAAAAAGGCCGTCACGATGGACGGCCTCTACGTCCTCAACAATCCCTGGGCGGTCCAGTCGATGGAAAAATCCACGACCTACTGCGCCATGATGCGGCTCGGCCTGCCGATCCCCGAGACGTGGACGCTGCCCCCCAAGTCCTACGAGCCGAGCGACGACCTCGAGCCCACCCTGCGCCGCTACGCGAAGCTGTTCGACCTCGGGGCGATCGGCCGCCAGATCGGCTATCCCCTCTTCATGAAGCCCTACGACGGCGGCGGCTGGGTCGGCGTCACCAAGATCGACGACGAAGAGGCTTTGCGCGACGCCTACGACAAGAGCGGCAAGAAGGTGATGCAGCTCCAGCAGGCGGTCCTGCCGTTCGACCTCTTCGTGCGCTGCATCGGCCTCGGCCCGCAGATCCGCATGGTCCGCTACGACCCGGCGGCGCCCCTGCACGGACGCTACGTCGCGGGCGAGCCGTCGTTCGTCAATGCGGAGGAGAGCTCGGTCCTTCGCGACCTGACGCTCACCATCAACAGCTTCTTCGGCTGGGACTTCAACTCGTGCGAGTCGCTGCGGAGAGGCGGCACCTTCTATCCCATCGACTTCGCCAATCCCTGCCCCGACTCGCAGGTCACGTCGCTGCACTATCACTTTCCGTGGATCGTCAAGGCGAACATCCGCTGGTCGGTCTTCGTCGCCGCGACCCGGAAGAAGATGCGCCAGAATCTCGACTGGGATCCCTACTTCACGGCGAAGGACAAGGGTCAGCCCTATCGCCAGACGCTCGCCGACTACGCCCGGATCGCCGACGAGCGGTTCGAGACGACGCGCTTCGAGGAGTTCTGCGGAAAACACCTGGCGCACCTCGACGAGGTCGCCTGGGAGTTCTTCGGCACGCCCGTGGCCAAGGACGCCGTCTGGCAGAAGGTCAAGCACCTCTATCCGGCGCACGAGGTGGACGCGTTCACCGACCACTTCTTCGGGCTGATCCAGACGTGGCGCGAGAAGGAAGGACGCTCCGGGAGCGTCCTTTCGTGAGGCGCGGAAAACACAGGGAGGAGCGGTGAAGCACATCGGAAAGTGGCACTCGGACAGGCTGCAGCAGGAGATCCAGCTCGTGCGCTGGGGGACGTTCGGGACCCCGGTGCTCCTCTTCCCCACCGCGGGCGGGGACGCCGAGGAGATCGAGCGCTTCCTCATGATCAAGGTGCTCATGCCGCTGCTCGATGCCGGCAAGATCAAGATCTACTCGGTGGACAGCGTCGCCTGCCGCGCGCTGCTGTCCGGCGACCACGGCCCGCGCCACTGCGCGTGGCTCATGAACCAGTTCGACGGCTTCCTCCATCAGGAGGTCGTCCCGGCGATTCGGATGGACTGCAAGTCCCCCGACATCGAGATCATCACCGCCGGGGCGTCCATCGGAGCCTTCAACGCCCTCGCCGCCCTCACGCGCCATCCCGACGTCTTCAAGACCGCCATCTGCATGAGCGGGAGCTTCGACCTCGACCGCCTCATGCACATGGAGGTCACACCGGACTTCTACTTCTCCTCGCCGCTGCACTTCCTCCCCAACCTCGGCGAGAGCGAGCAGCTCCGGCTCCTGCGCCAGCGCTTCGTTCTGCTCTGCCACGGTGAGGGCCGCTACGAAGACCCCGATCAGAACTGGCGCATCGCGCGGATCCTCGGGGCGAAGGGCGTTCCCAACCGCGTCGATAACTGGGGGCCCGACTACGACCACGATTGGATGACGTGGCGGGCGATGCTGCCGAAGTACCTCGAACAGCTGGCCTGACCCGGACGACGCCGCAACGGCGTCGCGTGCGACCGTGAACCGAAAGCTCAAGAACGCGCTCATCGGCTGCGCCGTGGCGGCGGCCGTGATGGTGATGGCCGGGATTGCCTCCTGCGTCGGGTTCTACGTGTGGCTGAACCGCCCCGGAAAGCTCCTGCAGCCCGACGCGCTGATGGCTTCCGACACCACCGGCTTCGTGGCGTTCACGGTCACGGCGGAGGACAAGGGCGCGCGCCACCTGCTCGACAGCCTGATGGACGACGTCCAGCGCCAGCAGCGCGCGCTCACCCCCTTTCCCCCGTGGATGCAGGGTGTCATGGGGCAAGTCCAGAGCCGGGGCCGGGCCCGCCAGATCGACATCCTTCTCCCGCTCGTCGCCGCCTGGACGATCCGCCCGTCCGACGATCCCGACGCGGACCTGTCGACTCTTACCGTCAGCCTGCCGCACCTCGGGAACCGGCTCGTCATCTTCGATACGTTCCTGGGATTCATGATGCGCAGGAACGGGGTCGTCGCCGTCGAGAGCCATGGCGGCGTTTCCCTCTACACCGCCCACGACACATCCGGGAGGAGCGCCACGTTCTGGCTGAGGGGCTGCGACATCTTCCTCGCCTCGGACCTGGACACCGCGCGGCTCACCGTCGACCGCCTCGCCGCGCGACGCCCCGAAGGGACCGCGGGAGATGCGGCCGACAACGACGTCTCTCGGCTCTACGACGGGACGCCCTCCGGCCGGGCGCTGCGGGGCGCGATCGTGAACACGCACGGCCAGATCGCCCGCGCCCTGCGGCGTCTCGCGGAGGAGGGCCCCGAGGAGAAGGAGATCGAAGAGAGGTGGGGGGCGATGGAGGCTCTCACGATCTCCGGCGGCTTCGAGGGAGAGAACACCTTCACTCTCACGCTCGAGGCGCGGGGCGCGGACGCGGCATGGGCCGCGTCGCACGCCGAAACGATCGGCCGCGACTGCCAGCGTCTTCTCGAGCAGGCCCAGATCCATGCCATGGTGTCCACGAGGCAGGACGGACCCTGGGCCGTCGTCGAGGCCCGGATCGAGGATCCGGCCTCCCAGCTGGGGGCACGGATCCATCTCGAGAGAGACGGGCGTCGGGGACCCAGGGAATCCGATCAACGCTGAGCACGAGCCCGGTTCAGCGGTCCCTCCGCAGTCACTCGCCTTCCTGCCGATTTCCCTTATGATGGGTGCACATCTGTCCGGTCCAGGGAGCGCGCGACGGTTCGCCATGGACCGGGGAAGGGGATCTCATGACCGCAACTTCCTCACAGTCCGACTCTTCCCACGGCGAGGCTTGGCACAGCACGGGGATCGCGGGACTCGATGACGTGCTGTGCGGCGGGCTGACCCCCCATCGGCTCTACCTCGTGGAAGGCGTACCCGGCTCGGGCAAGACCACGCTGGCGCTCCAGTTCCTGCTCGAGGGCGTCCGTCTCGGCGAGCCGGTCCTCTACATCACCCTCTCGGAGACCGAGGAGGAGATCCTGGCGGTCTCGGCCTCCCACGCTTGGTCGCTCGACGGAATCACGATCCGCGAGCTGGTTCCGTCCGAGCAGAGCCTGCAGCCGGACGACCAGTACACGATGTTCCACCCTTCGGAGGTGGAGCTGAGCGAGACGACGAAGCTGATCCTGGCGGACGTAGAGCGGATCCGGCCCTCGCGCGTGGTCTTCGACTCGCTCTCGGAGCTGCGCCTCCTGGCGGGAAACCCGCTCCGCTATCGCCGCCAGATCCTCGCTCTCAAGCAGTTCTTCGCCGGGAGGAGGTGCACGGTGCTCCTGCTGGACGACATGACCGCCTCGAACCACGACCTTCAGGTCCAGAGCATCGCGCACGGCGTGATACGACTCGAGCAGTTCTGCCCGGAGTACGGCTCCGAGCGCCGACGCCTCATTGCGACGAAATATCGCGGCGTCAAATACCGAGGGGGCTACCACGATTTCCTCATCAGGCGGGGAGGCATCGAGGTGTTTCCCCGCCTCGTGGCCCGGGAGCACCCGGCCCCCGCGGTCGCCGAGCGGCTCGGCTGCGGCATCGCGGAGATGGACGCCCTGCTGGGCGGCGGGATCGAGCGAGGGACCAGCACCCTGATCGTCGGGGCCGCGGGGACCGGCAAGTCCTCGGTCGCGTCCCAGTTCGTCGCGGCCGCGGCAGGGCGCGGGCAGAAATCAGCCATGTACATCTTCGACGAAAGCTTGAAGACCCTGCTGAGCCGCTGTACCGGCCTGGGCATCGACCTGAGCCCCCACCTGAAGCAGGGCCGCGTATCCATCCAGCAGGTGGATCCGGCCGAGCTGTCTCCCGGCGAGTTCGCCTACTCCATCCGCAAAGCGGTCGAAGACCAGGGCGTCACGGTGGTGGTCATCGACAGTTTGAACGGCTATCTCAACGCCATGCCCGGGGAGCGCTTCCTCATCATCCAGCTGCACGAGCTGCTGACGTTCCTGGGTCAGGCCGGCGTGGCCACGATCCTCGTGGGGGCCCACCAGGGCCTGATCGGCGGCCAGATGATCACCCCCGTCGACGCCAGCTATCTCGCCGACGCCGTGATCCTGATGCGCTATTTCGAATCGAAAGGGGAGGTCAGGCAGGCGATCTCCGTCGTCAAGAAGCGCGGCGGCATGCACGAGCGCAGCATCCGGGAATTCCGTCTCGAGCCCGGCCGCATCTCGGTCGGCCTGCCCTTGCGCGACTTCCGGGGCGTCCTCACCGGAGTCCCGATCTTCGAAGGCGTCTCGGGCCACAGCGAGCGCGGCGAGGCGCCCGCGTGAGCGAGCCCGATCGCGCGAGCCTGGAGCGGCGGCTGCTGGTCCTGGCTCCGACCCCCAAGGATGCCGACCTGGCGCGGTCCGTGCTCGAGCGGGCCCACATCGTCCACCGCTTCTGCTCCCACCTCGACGAGCTCTGCGAGCAGATGGACGCGGGGGTCGGGGCCGTGATGTTGCCGGAAGAGGCCGTCGCGGAAGACCGGGAGGGGAAGTTCTCCCGGTGGCTCTCGCGGCAGCCGCCCTGGTCCGACCTTCCCGTGCTGGTCCTCACCCGCCCGGGCGCCAACTCGGTGGTCGTGGCCGAAGCCATGGAGATGATCGGAAACATCACGATAATCGAGCGCCCGACGCGCGTGGCGGCTCTGGTGAGCGCCGTGCGCACCGCCCTGCGGGCGCGCATGCGGCAGTACCAGACGCGCGACTTCCTCATCGAGCGCGAGCGGGGGGTAGCGACCAAGGCTCTTTTGGCCGCCATCGTCGCATCTTCCGACGATGCGATCATCAGCAAGACCCTCAACGGAGACATCCTTTCGTGGAACGCCGGCGCCGAGCGGATCTTCGGTTATACCGCCGAGGAAGCGATCGGCCGCCCGATCCTCCTGGTGATCCCTACCGAGCGGCATGACGAGGAGAGGGTCCTGCTCGAGCGGCTGCGCCGGGGCGAGCGCATCGACCACTTCGAAACGGTCCGCGTGGCCAAGAACGGATCGCGGATCGACGTGTCCCTGACGGTCTCTCCCATCCGGGACGAGTCCGGGAAGATCATCGGCGCCTCGAAGGTCGCGCGCGACATTACCCTGCGCAAGCAGGCCGAGGCGGCGCTGCGCGACGCGGACCGGCGCAAGGACGAGTTCCTGGCCATCCTCGCCCACGAGCTGCGCAATCCCCTCGCCCCGATCCGCAACTCCCTCCACATCCTGCGTCTCACCGGCGAGCATGCCCCGAGCGCCGAGCGCGTCGGAGAGATGATGGAGCGCCAGGTGAACCACATGGTCCGCCTGGTCGACGATCTGCTCGAGGTCTCTCGGATCACGCGCGGACAGATCGAGCTGCGCAAAGAGCCGACCGATCTCTCCACCGTGGTTCGCAGCGCGATCGAAGCCAGCCGGCCCCTCATCGAGAGCGCGGGGCACGAGCTGACCGTGACGCTACCCGACATCCCGCTCACCGTGGAGGGCGATCCCGTCCGGCTCGCCCAGATCCTCTCCAACCTCCTGAACAACGCGGCGAAGTACACCGATCCGGGCGGCAAGATCTCGCTCGAAGTACGCCGGGAAGACGCATCGGCGGTTCTCTCGGTGCGCGATACCGGCATGGGCATTCCCACCGACATGCTCTCGCGCGTCTTCGAGATGTTCATGCAGGTCGACCGGCAGGCCGACCGGGCTCAGGGCGGGCTCGGCATCGGGCTGACCCTGGTCAAGAGGCTCGTCGAGATGCACGGAGGCACCGTGCAGGCGCGCAGCGAGGGCGCCGGCCGCGGAACCGAGTTCGAGGTCCGGCTCCCCGTGGCGGAGCGGCCGCATGCGGCCGTCCAGGAGGCTCCCAGCGCCGCGCCTACGGTAGCTTCCTCGCGACGGGCCCTGGTGGTCGACGACAATCGCGACTCGGCGGAGAGCATGGGCCTTCTTCTCGAGCTGCTCGGCGCGGAGGTGCGTGTCGTGTTCGACGGTTACGACGCGCTCAAGGCGGTCGCGGACTTCAACCCGGCCGTCGTGCTCCTCGACATCGGCATGCCGGGTATGGACGGACACGAGGTGGCGCGACGCATCCGCCAGCAGCAGGAGTTTCAGGACATCGTCCTCATCGCGCTGACGGGCTGGGGACAGGAGGAGGATCGACGCCGCTCGGAATCCGCCGGCTTCGATCACCATCTGATCAAGCCCGCAGATCTGGCCACGCTGCGGACGCTCCTGGACTCGCTGGAAGTGACGCCCGCCGGCCGCTGGGGCCGACGCGGGGAGGCTTCATGAGGGTTGCGACGCGGCCCTTCCCTCGGCGTCACTGACCGGCCTGCGTCCGCGCGCCGCGTCAGGACGCACACCGCCGCCGCTCAGGTCCCGCTCCCGCCGGGCTTTCAAGCGCGAGATCACCGCCGCGCGCGTGAGATCGCGCAGCGCGTCCTTACCCACCCAGCGGGCGGCCGCGTCGGGAGACTCCGCCAGCCGCCGCGCCACGGCGACCGCCGCCGCGTGGAGGGCGAGGTTGCGCCGGCCGATCCCGCGCAGCGCCCAGCTCACCCCCTTCTTCACGAAGTTGCGCTCGTCCGCGGGCGCCGCACTCGACGAGAGGAAGCGCGCGCAGGAAGACCCCATCGCCGGCGCTCTTGTCGTGGAGCGCGAGACTGGCCAGAAGCGCGAACCCCGCCCGGCGCACGAACTCGTCCCGCCGGCGGCACCAGGGCGCGATCTTCTTCCACGCGAGCGGGGTCCTGTCGAACAGATGGAAGCAGACGGTGTCGCAGACCGCCCAGCTGTCGAAGTCCCGCGCCCACGCATCCATCTGAGCCGGTGTGACCCGCTCGGGCTCGTCGATGAACGCGGACAGGAGGCGCGCCTCGTAGCACCCCGTCTTCCACAGGACCAGCGCCAACGCGTGGTCGCGCCCGATCTTCTTCGCCAGATGGTGGATGGTCCCGACGGGGACCCCGAACGCCTTCTTCGCCGTGATCCCGTACTTCGGCAGCATCAGATCGCGCGTGCGCGCGTTGCCGTGGCGCTCGAGCCAGCGCAGGGCCTCCGGCGCGCGCATCGCGGAAGCGCTCGACCGTTGTGTCCGCCGGGTCCGTTTCGCCGCCAACGCCCCGCTACCCCGCGTACATCTGGAGGTCCGTGCCGACCGCGTCGGCGATCTCGAGCGTCGTGTCGAGGTCGGGGTGGCGGACGATCAGGTACCCGTCCGAGATGAGGGTCTGCTTCCAGTTGCGCCGCGGCGCGCCGACCGGGAGAAGATCGACCGCGACGATGGCGTCGCCGAACCGGCGTACGAGCCGCTCGAGCCCCTCGATGCGCTGGATGCGGCCCTCTCCCTGGGCGCGCTTGAAGATCACCGCGCAGTTGTAGCGCCGCTCGGCGGGCCGGGAGAGGCGTCCGTGGCAGACGGCCTCCGCCCAGCCGCGGAAGGCGTCGAAGTCGCAGGCGTGGTTCATGGTGTGGACGCTCCGGGCGCCGGGCGGTCGGGCGCCGATCTCGCCGAACACCGCTTCGCCGGAGGGCTTGCGGAACCACTCCATGTGCGTGAAACCGGTCTTGAAGCCGAGCGCGCGCAGGACGGCCTGTCCCATGTTGCGGCCCACGGCGAGATCCGCGATGTCGGGACGGCGCAGCGTGACCGTCTGGGGGCTGATCCACTGGACCGTACGGCCGATGAGCGGCCTGGGGCGGTACCAGGAGATGTTCCAATACAGGATCTCCTCGTCGGCGCAGATGGTATCGAAGGTGAACTCCTCGCCGTCGATGAACTCCTCGACGCTGACCTCCTCGACGTGCCGCAGCTTCGGGAGGACCTCTTCCAGCGCGGCCGCGTCGTCCACCCGGTAGGTGTCCGCGGACCCCGCGCCTGCGATCGGCTTGACGATCGCGGGATAGCCCACGCGGGAGGCGGCCTCACGGACCGCGGCGGCGGTCCCCGCGCGGTAGTGCTTCGGCGTCCGGATCCCGGCGGCGTCGAGCGCCTGCTTCATCTTCTCCTTGTCCCGGAACGGGATCGTCTGCGCCACGGTCATCCCCGGGACGCCCAGCTCCTCGCGCAGGCGCGCGGCGACGAGCATCCCCGGCTCCCAGAGACACTCGATACGGTCGACCTTCACGCCCCTCAGCTTGTCCTTGAGCTCGGCGGCGAGCGCGTCCTCGTCCCAGAGCGTCTCGACCCGCAGGTAGGCGGCGAGGCTCTTGCGCGCGACGGGGTCCATCGCCCCCTCGTGCTGGTCGCCGACGCCGATCACCTGCGCGCCGGCCTCCGCGAGGCCCCGCGTGAAATGGATCATCTCTTCGGGATAGCCCGGCGAGATCATCAGGACATTCATGACGCTCCTCCCAGCTCGACGCGCACCAGGCTCACCACGCGCTGCAGCGCCTTCTCGACGACCGACGTCTCGGGATGGCGCAGGATGACGAAGCCCTCGCCCTCGTAGCCGCTTCCCTGGGGCTGTCCCTCGCGCGGCAGGCTCACCTCCACGACGAGGTGCCCCATCTCCTTCTGCGCCTGGTCCAGACCGTGGACCCGGACCACGCGCCCGCTCCCCTGCCCGCGCAGGAACGCGATGCCGCTCGCGTACTTCCGCTCCGGCGGATCGAACACGTCGAAGACCATCAGCTTCGCCCAGGCCTTCCAGATGTCGATGTCGTGGGCGTACGCGATGAGGTTCGTGATCTGCGCGCCCGGCGGGCGCGCGCCCACCTCCGAGACGGCGACGCTGCCGTCCTTGCGGCGGAACCACTCCATGTGACAGAGCCCTGTCCCCATCCCGAGCGCGTCGAGCGAGCGGTAGGCGACCGACTTCATGTCGTCGAAGGCGGGATGATCGACCTCGCGCGGCAGCAGCACGCACCACTGGATCCAGGGATTGCGCATGACGTCGAGCGGCCCCGGGAAGTAGCGCGTGATCGAGTGCCACACGGGTCGTCCCTTGATGGACACGGTGTCGAAGGAGAACTCCTCCCCTACCACGAACTCCTCGAGGAGGAGGGGCTGGGCGGGGCTCGGATGCATCCACCCGAGACACTCTTTCAGGCCCGCGTCGTCGTCGATCCGGAACGTGTTCTTGGATCCCGCGCCCGCGGGGGGCTTCGCGACGACGGGATAGCCGATCTCTCGGACGAAGCCCCAGGCGTCGGCGTCCGCCGCGCACAGCCGGTGGCGCGCGCACGGAAGCCCGGCCGCGCGCAGGACCGTCTTCATCCGCGACTTGTCGCGGAAGTTGCGCGCGGCCTCCGCGCCCATCCCCTCGATGCCGAGCCGCTCGCGCACGATCCCGAGCGGCACCTGGAGCTCCTCGAGAGTCCCCAGGACGCGAGAGACGGGGCCGATCCGTGGGATCAGCGCGCGCGTCCCGGCGAGGATCCGCTCGGCGTCGAGGGCATCCTCCACCCGCTCGTGGGCCGCCAGGCGCGCGCGCAGGGCCGGGGGCAGCCGATCGGACGGATCCTGGCTCACCAGCCCGGTCGCGACGCCGGGCAGGGACGCCACCGCATCGATGAACCGCAGCGTGGTGGGGAGGAAGAACGGCGCCACGAACACGACCGAGGGCATGAACGGGACCGTATCAGAGCCGCCGGAGCGGATCAACATCCGGCGATGCTACAATTCGCGTCCCCCATGGAACCCTTGAAGATCGCCTTCGTCTCCTCGGAAGTGCATCCGTTCTCCAAGACCGGCGGACTCGCGGACGTCTCCGCGGCTCTTCCGGCGTTCCTCGCGCGCGCGGGGCACGACGTCCGCGTCGTCACCCCGCTCTACGCGAAGATCGACCGGAAGAAATACGAGCTGCGGCCCCCGCCCCCCGAGCTTCAGAACGTGCCGGTGCGGTTCGGCGGGAGGACCTACACGTTCTCGCTGCCGACTTCGCTCCTGCCCGGAACGGACCTTCCCATCCATTTCATCGACTGTCCCGCGCTCTACGACCGGGAGGGGTTCTATACGAAGGACCCCGACGAGCATCTGCGCTTCGCGATGCTCGCGCGCGCGGCCATCGAATCGGCGCAGCGCTGGAAGTGGGCGCCGGATGTCTTCCACTGCCACGACTGGCACGCCTCGCTCCTGCCGCTCTACCTGAAGACGCTCTACGCGTGGGACCGGCTCTTCGAGAAGAGCCGCACGATCCTGACCATCCACAACATCGGCTATCAGGGGATGTTCCCCGCGGCGATCGTTCCGGATCTCGGCCTCGCCGAAAGCGCGCACCTCTTCCACCAGGAGGATCTCGCCGCGGGCCGCGTCAACTACCTCAAGACGGGACTCCTCTACGCGAACATCCTCTCGACCGTCAGCAAGACCTATGCGCATGAGATCCAGACCGAGGAGTTCGGCGCGAACCTGCACGACCTTCTGCGCGCGCGGCGCGACGCCCTCGTCGGAATCGTGAACGGCGTCGACTACGGCGAGTGGAACCCGGCCGTGGATCCGCACATCCCCGTGAAGTTCGGGCCCAAGACCCTCGCGGGGAAGGCGCGCGCGACCAAGGCGCTCACCGACAAGATGGGGCTCGCTCCCGCCGGACAGGCGCCCGTCCTCGGCATCGTCTCGCGGCTCACGGCGCAGAAGGGCTTCGAGCTATGCTTCGACGTCCTTCCCGCACTGCTCTCGCGGCGCGACGCGCGCCTCGCGGTCCTCGGCACGGGCGAACCGCGCCTGGAGGAGTTCTTCACGCGCCTGCAGAGCCAGTTCGGCGGCCGGGTCTGCTTCTACATGGGATTCAGCAACGAGCTCGCGCACCTGATCGAGGCGGGCAGCGACATGTTCCTCATGCCTTCGCGCTACGAGCCGTGCGGCCTCAACCAGATGTACAGCCTCAAGTACGGCACCGTCCCCGTCGTGCGCAAGACGGGCGGACTGGCCGACACCGTGATGCCGTTCAACCCGGCGACCGGGGAAGGGACCGGCTTCGTCTTCGAGCACTTCACGCAGGCGGGCCTGCGCTGGGCGCTCGACACCGCCTTCGAGATCTGGCCCGACCGCAAGGCGTGGAAGAAGCTCGTCACGAACGGCATGAACGAGGACTGGTCCTGGGACGCGCAGGGCAAGCACTACGTGGACCTGTACGCGCATCTGTCCGGCAGGGGCGCTCAGTAAGAGGAACCGGAGAACCAAGGCCACCCGGGGGAGACCGTCATGCACGTGCTTCTCGTCGAGCCGTTCTTCCCGCGCAACCAGCGCGAGTTCGCGCGCGCCCTCAAGAAGGCCGGCGCGCGCGTCACGGGGATCGGCGAATACCCCGCCGACGCTTTCGACGACGACCTGAAGTCCTGGCTCGACGCCTACGAGCGGGTTCCCAACGTCTGTGACGAGGGCGCGCTGTACGACGCGGTGCGCCGCGTGCAGGGCCGCGAGTGGGTGGACCGGCTCGAGGCGACGATCGAGGCGCACATCCTCCCCGTCGCGAAGGTGCGCGAGGCGACGCACATCCCGGGAACGACCGTGAAGACGGCGTTCCTCTGCCGCGACAAGCCCGCGATGAAGGATGCGCTGCGCGCAGGGGGCGTCCCGTGCGCGCAGTCCACGGGGACCTCCTCGGTGGACGAGGTGCGCGCCTTTGCGAAGAAGGTCGGCTATCCCCTGATCCTCAAGCCCCGCGCCGCCGCCGGCGCCGCCGGCACCTACCGCGTCGACAGCGACGGGGAGTTGGACCAGGTCCTGCGCACGATCGGGGTCGATCGCGGCGCCTCGGTCGCCGTCGAGGAGTACATCGAGGGGCACGAAGGCTTCTTCGACACGATCTGCGTCGGGGGGCAGGTCATGCACGAGTTCGTGTCCCACTACTACCCGAACGTCCTGGACGCGATGCGCCATCGGTGGATCTCTCCCCAGTTCATCGCCACGAACCGGAGCGACCAGCCTGGCTACGGCGAGGTGAAGGGGCTCGGCCGCAAGGTCATCGGCCTTCTCGGGATCGGCACCTCGGCGACGCACATGGAATGGTTCTATGGCCCGAAGGGGCTGAAGTTCTCGGAGATCGGCTGCCGCCCGCCGGGCGTCGGCGCGTGGGACCTCTACTGCGCCGGAAACGAGATGGACGTCTACGGCGAGTGGGCCATGGCGATCGTGCACGGCCGCCCCGCCGAGTTCCCCTCCCGGCGATACTCCGCGGGGATGATCGCGCTGCGTCCGACGCAGGACGGGCGCATCGCGGGCTACGAAGGGCTCGAAGCGGTCCAGAGCCGGTACCGCGAATGGATCATCGACGGGCACTTCCCCGCGCCCGGAACTCCGACGCAGCCGGTCGAGGCGGGCTTCATGGCCAACGCCTGGATGCGGCTGCGCCATCCGGACTACGACCGGCTGCGCGAGATGCTCGACACGGTCGGCCAGACCGTGAAGGTCATCGCGCGCTAGGCCGCGCCCCTCTCGAGGCGGTGCATCACGGGTTTCCGGGTGCGGGAACCGGGGAAGAGCCCGGCGCGGGCGGCGCGGGCGCGCCTCCCGAGGCCGAAGCCTTCTCGAGGTCGGCGACGAACTGCGGGTTCACGGGGAACCCCATCTCCTTCGCGCGCGCGAGCTCCTTCTTCGCGTCGTCGAGGCGCCCCTTCTTCCAGTACGCCACGGCCAGGTTGTTGTGGACCATCGAGAACTTGGGGCTCTTGCGGGCGCACGTCTCCCACGAATCGATCGCGTCGTCGATCTTCTCGAGGCGGAACTGGGCGTTGCCCATGTGGAAATAGACCTCGCCGGGCGGCTCCGTCGGCTTGTCGCGCGACGGCATGTCGACCGCCTCGAGCCGGCGGATCTGGTCTTCGGTGGTCGCGATCGCCCGCTGGAGCTGCGTGGGATCGGCGCGCGCGGAGTTCTCGGTCTGGGAGGACGTCATGTTGCGCAGATTGTCGCGCAGCGTGGCGATCGTGCGCTGCGTCTCGGTGTAGCGCTTCGCCTGCAGGTCCATGATCGACTCGCCGAGGTCTTTGTAGCCGTCGCGCGCGCCCTGATAGGACTTCAGCGCTTCCTCGAACTTCCCCTCGCGCATGTCCACGTGTCCCATCCCGAGAAGCGCGTCCGGGTAGGTGGGGACGATGGCGAGCGCCTTGCCGAATCTCTCCTTCGCCTTCGTGACGTCGTTTGCCATGAGGAGCTTCGTCCCCTCCTGACATTCACCGGCTGCGCGCCTCAGATCCCCGGCGCTCGCGGGCGCAGCGGGGGCGGGTCGCATCGCCAGGCACGCCGCGGCGGCCAGGGCCGCCGCCCACTTCGAGATCGATCTCATCGCGTCCTCCAGTAAAGGAATTGTAGCCGCTCGGAGGTCTCCGGAGACAGGGAGAAACCGGCCGGGCCCGCCTCGTCCGCACTCCCGATTGCCCGCCGCGGCCCGATGAGCCGGCGTCTAGCGGATGTCCTGGCGCAGACGCTCGGACGCCGCGCGGCTCGCGATCAGCGTGCCGCCCCCCTTGAGAACGATCAGAAGGCGCCGATCGTCGTGCGGGCGCATGTGCTCGATCGCATCGAGGCAGACGATGTGCGAGCGATGCACCTGCAGGAAGCGCCGCGGATCGAGCCGCTCGGAAAGCTCCTTGAGGCTCACGTGGATCAGAAACGCGCCCTCGGCCGTGTGGACCTCGGCGTAGTCGCCCTGGGCGTCGATCCGCCGGATCTCGCGCACGAGGATCGGGACGATTCTCTCCCCTCGCCGCGCGAAGAGCCGCTCGAGAGGGCCCGACGCGAAGGCCTCGCGCGCCCGGTCGGGCCCGGGGACGGGTCCTGCGGCGGCGGCGTCCACGAGCCGGTCGTGAAGCCGCTCGAGCGTCTTCAGGAATCGCGCCTTGCCGAACGGCTTGACGAGATAGTCGAGCGCCCCGAGCTCGAAGGCGGCCACCGCGTACTGGTCGTACGCGGTCGTGAAGACCACCTCCGGGTGGTGGCGCGCTTTCTCGAGGACGCCCAGACCCGTCATCTCCGGGAGCTGCACGTCCAGGAAGAGAAGGTCGGGCTCGAGGCGGTCGATCATCGCGACCGCGGTGCGTCCTTCGGCGGCCTCGCCCACGATCGAGATCCAGCCGACGCCGCCGAGGAACCCCCGGAGGCTCGCCCGGGCCTCGGGCTCGTCCTCGACGAGGAGCGCCGAGATCGGCGGGCGGTTCATGCGGACGCTTCCTCCCGCCCCAGGGGGACGGTCACCGCCGCGCGGAATCCTCCGAGCGCCGAAGGACCGGTCGTCAGCCGGCCGGCGTCCCCGTAGAGCGCGAAGAGGCGGTCCTCGATGAGCCGCAGGCCCAGGCCCGAGCCCTCGGAGCGCGTGGCGCTGGAACCCCGCGGCCCGGGCGCCGCCCCCGCCTCGGGCGCTCCGGAAGCGCCGCCCGCGCGCACCCCTGCTCCGTCGTCGTCCACCGTCATCCGCAGCACACCGCCGTCGCGCTTCGCCGCGACGTGGACGCTGCCGCCGTCCGCGCGCGGGGCGATGGCGTGGCGCACGGCGTTCTCGACGAGCGGCTGGAGCGAGAACGCGGGCACGATCTCGTCGAGAAGGTCCTCTTCCACATCGAGGCTCACGCGAAGCCGCTCCCCGAGACGGAGCCGTTCGAGGGCGAGGTAGCGCTCGGTGAACGTCCATTCCTCGCGCAGGCGCACCTCGTCGAGCCCGTCGGCGTGCACGCGCAGCCCGTAGCGGAGAACGTCGCCGAGCCTCTCGATCGCCGCTTCCGCAGCGGCCGGCTCGCGCGCCACGAGCCCCATCAGCGTGTGGAGAAGGTTCAGGATGAAGTGAGGGTTGAGCCGCGCACGCAGCGTGGCGAGCTGCGCCTGCGCGCGCAGGCTCTCGGCGCGCGCCGCGCGCTGCGCCTGCTCGATCGCGTTGCCGAATCCGCACACGGTCGTGTAGACGAGCACAGAGCTCAGCTCCTTCCACGCCATCCCCGACATGCCCGCGGGCACCGCCCAGGCTCCGCTCCGGATCCGGTTCTCGACCACGAGCTCGATGGCGAACGCGGACGCGGTCAGCGCCATGAAGCCGAGCCCGCCGGCCGCGTAGCGCAGGAGGAGCCGCCAGGTCGGGAGGCGCGACGCCGCGAGGCGCCGGCTGTAGGTCAGAGCGAGCGGCGCGAGGAGGCAGTCGGGGAGAACGCCCAGGACGGCGAACCCCGTAGCCTTTCCGAAGGTCGTCGGGGTGGTGATCAGGACGGCGGCGACGTAATAGGCCCAGTAGAGAACGGATCCGAGCGCGTAGAATTCCAGCATCCGCCCGCCCGCCGTCGGCTTTTCCCGCATGCGCTCATTATCGCGCGGGCTCCGCCCGCGGCCTCGCCGCTCACCGGTCCCCGGCGCCCGCTCACCGGTCCCGTACGCCCCACCGCCGAAGGAGCCGTCCGGGCCGCTTCTCCGGGTCGTACGGTGGGTTCGCCGCGACACCTCCCGCCGCCCGCGGGACGGCCTTCGACTCGCGGCGTGGAGGTTCCTATGCTGCGACATTGGACGATGTGGCTGGTCATGTGCGCCATCAACGTAGCGATCACGGTCGCGCTCGCGCTTCTGGGCTGCGCCGATTGCGCGGCGAGGACCGCGCCCGCTTCATCCAAGAGCCCGCTCCTCATCGACGACTTCGAGGACGGCGATCTCGTCGCCGCTCCCGGTTCGGCGTGGATCGGGCTCGCCGACGATCTCTTCGGAGGCACCTCGACGGTGGCGCTCGAGGTCGTGAAGGTGGGCGCGCCCGGATCCCGCAGAGCGCTCCGGATCCACGGCTCGGTGAGCGGGGCGCCCGGCTCCATCGCGTCCGCGTGGACGCCCGTCCTGGAGGGGGCCCGCGCGGCGGACCTCAGCCGCTATGAAGGCATCCGCCTGCGGATCCGCGGCGCGGGGGAGGTGCTGATCGGCATCCACGGCGGGCCCGATGCCAAGCTCATGAACTTCATGGGGCGCGCGACGGCGCGCGGCGAGTGGTCGACGGTCACCGTCCTGTTCCAGGATCTCGCGCCCCAGGGCAAGGGCCGCGAGAACGAGGCGTGGAGCCCGCACGATGCGCGCTACGTCGGCGTCTCGAGCGCGCCCGGCGCCTCGGGTCCCTTCGACGTCACGATCGACGACGTGGAATGGATCGGACCCCCATCCGCGGGCGCGCCGGCGCCGGAGCCGGGGACCTCCCGCTTCGCGCGTCCTCTGCTCCCCGACGCGCCGGCTCCGCTGCGGGATCTGCCGTGGCGCGAGCTGACGAAGGACGCCGCAGGCGACGGCAAGCCCGGCCTTCCGGACGGGCGCGCGCTCTTCGTCGCGCGAGATCCCGCCCGCCCGCTCTTCTGGTTCCGCATCGATCTCGAAGGGCCCGTGCCCGAGCACTGGATCGGCATCAACCTCGTGCTCGACAACGACGGCGATCCTGCCAACGGGGCCGCGTGGTGGGGGAAGAACACCGCCTTCCATTTCGATCGGCTGGTCACCGCGTGGGTCTTCCAGGTCGGCGATCGCTATGAAGGCTCCGTCGGGATCGTCGCGGCCGAGGACGCGGCCGCGTTCCGGGTCACGAACGAGGCCGAGGTCCACCTCGCCGTCGATCGCGAGGCGCGGCGCGTCTACGTGGCGGTGCCGGCGGCCGAGCTCGCCGGCGCGAAGACACCACGGCTCGTCGCGGCGGTCGGATCGGCCATGCTCCACTCGGACGATCTGCCCGACGAAGGCGCCGTCGATCCGCTCGCGGCCCTCGCGCAGGGGGGAGCCGGGACGGCCCCCGCGCGGCCGTGAGCCCCGCGCGCGCTCAGGAGGGCTCGACCCAGCCGTCGAGCTCGAGCACGGGGTAGTCCTCGACGGGGACGCGGTTCATCTCACCGTCGATCATGAAGAGGCCCGCCTGCTCGGACGGGACCGGACGGATCCCCATCTCGTAGTGGACGTCCGTCCCGTCGGTGCGCAGGGTGCGCAGCCCTCCGCGCGCCACGGCGCGCGCCTCGTCGGAGACCCATGGGCCGAGGTCCTCCGCGCACTTGCGATGGCCCGCGTGGCCGCACGCCTGCAGGAGGCCGACGGGCAGCGTGCGCGGGTCGAAGCGCCGCGGCGCGCGCGGGGCCCGCTCCCCTTCCCGGGCCATGCTCTCGGGGTGCGCGGGACGGTGATACAGGATCCCGCCGCCCTCGTGCCCGGCCCCGCCCGGCACGTAGATCGGCGCGAGATCCAGGGAGGCCGCCTTCCCGTCCTTCCAGTCCCGCGCGACACGGGCGAGGGCGCGCTCGAGGCTCTTGGCGAGCGCGCGCGCGATCGGTTCGGGCGGGCTGGAACGGGGCAGGGCGAGAAGATCGAGGCTGCCGTGGGTCACGCCCGCGTGCGTCAGGAGGACGGGACGGCCGTCCCGCTGCCGCGCGACCTGGGCCAGGCGCAGCCGTCCTGCGAGGAGCAGCTCCTGCACGAGCCGCCTTTGCGCTTCGGTAAACGAGCCCCAATCACGATTGGCGACCTTCGGGGTCGGGATCTCGGGGAAGGCCTCGGCAAACTGCCGGCGCGCCTCGCGCAGCGCGTCCTCGCGGTCCCCGCTCTTGCGAAGCTCGTTGACCTCGCGCGCGGCGCGCCGCGCGTCGCGGAAGCGACCGTCGGTGACTCCCGCGAGCTCGACGACACGGCACAGGTCGTGATTGCCGGCGAGGATCGCCACCTGCCCGGCCGGATGGCCGGCGAGCCATCCCAGCAGACGAAGGCCATCCTCCTGGACGGTGGGGAGATCCCCCTCGTAGTCGAAGTGATCGCCGGCGGAGAGCAGGGCCACGTCCGGACGCAGCCGTCCGTCCGCGCCGAGCACTTCGTGCCGGTCGAGGATCCTCAGGTACTTCTCGAAGCTGGCCTGGGGATCGCCGACCGCGACATAGCGCCGGAACGGGCCCGCCTCACGGTCCTCCGGACGCCACGAGCGGGACGCCCATGCCGTCCCCTGCTCGAGGGCTGCCACGACCCTGGCCGGGACGGGGCCTTCGCTGCCGTCGATCATCGTTCTATCTTACCGGTCGTCCGGGGAGACTTCCCTTCCGAGGACGCGCCCATGCGGGCGGACCGCGGTATCGTGTGACGACCCCATCGGCCTATTTAGGCTATCGGCAATAGGCGTTGACGCCCACGGTCAGATGACATAAAGTGGGCACTCACTCACCGGAAAGGGACCCCGGCTTGGCCCTAGGACCCCGGCTCGCGGCCGAAGAGCGGTCGCGCGCGATCATCGAAGCGACGCTCGACCTGTTCGCGCGCGAAGGACGCGCGGGGACCACCACCCGCGCGATCGCCCGCGCCGCGGGCGTGAGCGAGGCGCTCGTCTTCAAGCACTTCCCCACCAAGAACGATCTGTACCGCGCCATCCTCGAGATGAAGATCGCCGAGTCGGAGCGCGGCCTCCGTATCGACGCACGCATCGAGGCGAAAGACGACGAGGAGTACCTCCTCCACATCGCGAGCAGCCTCATGCAGCGGATGGAGGCCGACGACACCTTTCTCCGCCTCCTGATCCGCAGCGCGCTCGACGGCCACGATCTGGCGCGCGAGTTCCGGCGCGCGCGCGGGGAGAAGGTCTATGCCTTCGTGGAAGACCGGCTGCGCCGCCGCGCCAAGCGCTCGCGCCGCCCGTCCGCCGTCGATCCGGCGCTGGCGGCGAGGATCTTCTACGGGATGATCTTCAACTCCATGATGGGACGGCGCGTCTTCCACGACCCCGTTCTGACCCAGACCCCGCTCGACGAAACCGCCCGCGGCCTCGTCCGGATCTTCCTGGACGGCGCCTTGCGCGGCAAGGAGCGCTCGTGACGGTCGCCTTCCCGAAGATGTCCCTCTTCGCCGCGTGCCTTCTCGCGACGGTCGCCGCCCTGGCCTTCCCCGCGCTCGGGGACGAGGGCACCCCCGCCGCGCCGGCCCGCTCCCAACCGCTCGATCTGCGCCTGCGCCCCGTTCCCCGTGTCGCCTCCGCGTCGGCGGCCCCGCTGCAGCCGGGGACGCAGGCGCCCCCACCGCTCACTGGAGCGCCTTCGATGATCCTCGCCTGGGCCGACGTCGAGGCCGCCGCGCCCGAGGCGCTCAGCGAGGTGCGCGCCCGCGGCGAGGTGACGCTCGACGACGCCTACCACCTGGCGCTCGCGGTCAGCCTGCGCGTCGGCCAGGCGCGCGAAGCGTACCTGAGCGCCCGCGCCGACCTCACCACCGCGCGCGCCCAGGTCCTGCCGTACGTCTCGCTCGAGGACACCTACTACAAGCAGAACAAGGTCACGATCGGAGCCTCGAGCGGCGCGGGGCTGACCTTCGCGGACCAGCGCAACGAGGCTCTCGTCCGCGTGCAGCAGCCGATCTTCAGCGGTCTGCGGGACATCTACTTCGCCCGCTCCGCGCGCGACTCGATGCTCGCGCTGCGCCACGGCCTCGACGACGCCGGCCGGCTTCTCTACCGGGACACGGCCGTGCTGTTCTACGATTCGCTCGCAAGCGACGCGCGGGTGAAGACCCTGCAGGACCAGGTGACCGTCGAGCGCGAGCGTCTGCGCGAGATCGATGCGCGCCGCGAGGTCGGCCTTGCGCGGCGGACGGAGGTCCTGCTCGCGCAGAGCCAGCTCGGGGACGACGAATCCCTCCTGACGAGCGCCATCAACGACAGCCTCGTCGCGCGCCAGCGCCTCGCGCTGCTCGCGGGCGTGCCCGTGGACCTCCCCCTTCACGACGACGTCGCGATCGGCGAAGGCCCGGACCCGAAGGACACCGATGCGGCGGTCGAGACGCTCGTGCGGGAAGCGCGCGAGAATCGCGCCGATCTCAAGCAAGCCGGGGGCGAGATCGACGCCGCAAAGTCCCGGGTGTCGGCCGCCCGCGGCGGGTACTTCCCCACGGTCGGGCTCAACGCGGCGTGGATCCTCGACCGCGACAACTTCTCGGAGTTCAACGAGAAGACGGATTGGTTCGCCGAGGTGGACTTCCGCCTCCCCGTCTTCGACGGGGGACGGACGCGCGCTTCCGTCGCGCGCGCGCGCTCGGACCAGCGCAGCGCCGAGATCGCGCGCGAGGACCTGGAGTGGCAGATCCGACTCGAGATCAACGACCGCTGGCTCGGCCTCCAGTCAGGACTCGCGCTGATCAAGACCATCGAGACGCGGCTCGCCTATACGGACGAGAACTACCGCCTGATCCAGGAGGAGTACCGCGCGGGCCTCGCGACGAACCTCGAGGTGATCGCCGCGCAGAACCAGTTCCTCTCCGCGAGGCTCGATCTCGATCGCCAGAGCTTCCAGAACAAGCTGGAGTGGATCGGGCTGCGGGTCGCCCAGGGGCTCCTCCCCGGCGGTCCGATACCCGAGGATGCCGGGCCCGGCGGAGCGGGGACGCGATGAGAGCGACCAGGGACGGACGATGCGACCGGCGACACTCGAAAGGACGGCCATGAACAGACCCCACGCTCGATGCGTCACGCTCGGGGGCGCGACGGCTCTCCTCCTGGCCGCCCTCGCTCCCGCGGCGTCGTGCTCGGGATCGAACGCGAACGACCCGCCCAAGGCCGCGTCGAAGTCAGGCTCCCCGGCGGCCCCGGTACCGCTCGCCGCGCGAAAGGTCCCCGTCGGCGTCGAGACGGTGACCGCGCGACCGGTGAACTACACCATCCAGGCCGTCGGCTCGCTGCTCGCCGAGGAGATCGTCCGGGTCCCTGCCCGCGTCGCAGGCGTCGTCGACGAGATCTCCTTCAACGAGGGGCGGGTCGTCGGCCCGCACAGCGTCCTCGCGCGGATCGACATCGAGCGCTACCGCCTGGCGCTCCAGCGATCGGAGGCGAACTGGCAGCAGGCCGAGGCGCAGACCCGCCAGATGGAGGCCGCTCTGGACAAGCGCCGCGCGCTGCGCGCCAAGGACCCCGGCTGGGTCAGCGAGGAAGAGCTCACGAACTTCACCGCGCAGCTCGACCAGGCCAAGGCCGCCGCGGCCGGCGCCAAGGCGGCCTACGACCTCGCGAAGAAGGATGCGGCGGATTCCCAGGTCGAAGCGGGCGCCTCCGGAGTGATCAACGAGAAGCTCGTGGACACGGGGCAGTACGTGACCGCAGGCACCCCGATCGCGACGATCGCGGACACGCACCGGCTCAAGCTCACGTTCAAGGTGGCGCAGACCGAGTCCGTGCGGCTCGGCGATGACTCCCCGATCACGTTCCGCGTCCAGGCGGTCCCCGGGCGCGAGTTCACGGCCAAGCTCTACCACATCGGCGAGGTCGCGGATCCCGCGACCCGCCTGGTCGAGTGCTTCGCGTGGGTCGAAAACCCGGGGAGCAAGCTGCGCCCGGGCTTCTTCGCCGACATCACCGCCACGATCGAAGAGAAGGCGGGCTCGCTCGTCGTGCCGCAGACGGCGGTGATCCCGACCGACCAGGGGTTCGTGGGCTTCGTCATGAAGGGCGAGGACGGCGTCGAGCGGCGCAGCCTGAAACTGGGTCTCTACACGCGCGACGGCGGCGTCGAGGTGCTCGACGGGCTCGCCGCGGGGGATCGCGTGATCACGCGGGGAGCCGCGGCGCTCTCCGAGACCTCGCGCGTCGTCCTCGCGAGCCGCCCCGCAGAGGCGGGCGATCCTCTCGGCGGCGCAGCCTCCACCCGGGGTGAAGGGGGCAGCGGCGGCGGAGGTGCCCGATGACCCTCTCCGATCTGTCCATCCGCAACCCCGTTTTCGCGTGGATGCTGATGGCCGCCCTCATCATCTTCGGCGGCATCTGCTTCATGCGCCTGGGCGTCAGCCAGATGCCCGACGTCGATTTCCCCGTCGTCACCGTGACGGTGACGCTCGAGGGCGCCGCCCCCGAGATCATGGAGAGCGACGTCGCCGACGTCATCGAGGACGCGGTCACGACCGTCCAGGGAATCCGCGAGGTCTCCTCGGCAAGCCGCCAGGGCACGACGACCGTCACGGTCGAGTTCGACCTCTCCCGCAACATCGACCAGGCGCTCCAGGACGTCCAGACGAAGATCGCGCAGGCGCAGCGCCTGCTACCCCGCGAGATCGATCCCCCCGTCGTCACGAAGACGAACCCCGAGGACCAGCCGATCATGTGGGTGGCGCTCTCCGGACAGCGCCCCCCCGCCGAGATCGCGGACATGGTCCGCAACCGGCTGCAGGACCAGATCCAGACCGTCCCCGGCGTCGGCGAGGTGACCCTGGGCGGCTACCGTCCGCGCGCGGTCCGCGTCTGGATCGATGCGAAGCGGCTCGAGTCGCAGGGCCTCACCGTCACGGACGTCGTCGGCGCCCTCAAGCGCGAGCACGTCGAGATCCCCGCCGGGCGCATCGAGACCAGCGACCGCGAGATGAACGTGCGCGCCGAGGGCGAGGCGCTCACCGTCGACGACTTCAGCCGCATCGTCGTCTCGGACAGGGCGGGCTCCCAGATCCTGCTGCGCGACATCGGACTCGTGGAGGACGGGCTCGACGACAAGCGCCGCATCTCGCGCATGAACGGCCTCACCGCCCAGGGCATGGGGATCCGCAAGCAGCGGGGGTCCAACGCGGTGGAGGTCGGCCGCGCGGTGAAGGCCAAGGTCGCCGAGCTGCAGAAGGCGCTCCCGTCCGACCTGTCGCTCGAGATCGTCTTCGACGGCACGACGCCCGTGGAGGAATCGATCCACGAGATCGAGTTCACCATGATCTTGTCGGTCCTGCTGACCGGCCTCGTCTGCTGGCTCTTCCTCGGGTCGCTCTCCTCGACCATCAACGTCCTGCTCGCCATCCCCACGTCGATCATCGGAACCTTCGCGGCCATCTACTTCTTCGGCTTCACGCTGAATACCTTCACGCTGCTCGGGCTGTCGCTGTCCGTGGGGATCGTCGTCGACGACGCCATCATGGTCCTCGAGAACATCTACCGGCACGCCGAGCACGGCTCCTCGCGCCTGCGCGCGGCGATCGACGGCGCGCGGCAGATCACGTTCGCGGCGATGGCGGCGACGGCGGCGATCATCGCGATCTTCCTGCCCGTGGCCTTCATGAAGGGGATCATCGGCAAGTTCTTCTTCCAGTTCGGGGTGACGGTCTCCGCCGCGGTGGCCTTCTCCCTGCTGGAAGCGCTCACGCTGACGCCGTCCCGGTGCTCGCAGTTCCTCACGGTCGGCGAGCGCCGGACCCGCATCGGCAAGTGGGTCGAGGCGTCCTTCGCCGGCCTGGCGAGCCTCTACCGGCGCGCCCTGGCTCCCTGCGTGGCGAGCCCGGCGCGCGCTCTGACCGTCCTCGGCACGACGGTCGTGCTTTTCCTGGCATCGCTGTCGATCCTGTGGGTGCCGCGGATCGCCATCAACAGCGAGTTCGTCCCCTCCCAGGACATCTCCCGCGTTCTCGCGAGGATCCAGGCGCCGGTCGGCTCTTCCATCGACTACACCGACAAGCTCGTCAAGCAGTGCGAGGACTGGGTGATGGCGCGCCCGGAGGTCTCCAAGACCTTCGCGTCGATCGGCGGATTCAGCGGAGGCGAGGTGAATACCGGCAATCTCTTCGTGACCCTGAAGCCGCGGAGAGAGCGGAGCGTCTCCCAGGCGAAGTTCATGAAGGACATGCGCGAGGACCTGAACAAGATCCCCTCGCTGCGCGTCACCATACAGGACCTCTCGCAGCAGGGCTTCACGGCCCAGCGCGGCTACCCCGTCGAGTTCAGCGTACGGGGGGCGGACTGGGACGTGCTGGGCGACAGCGCCGTCAAGATCATGGACAGGATGCGCGCCTCGCCGAACTTCGTCGACGTCGACACCGACTACCTCGTCGGCATGCCCGAGGTGGAGGTCGTTCCCAACCGCAAGCTGGCGGCGGATCTCGGGGTCTCGATGCAGGAGATCGGAGACACGGTGAACGCGCTCGTCGGCGGCGTGCGCGCGGTGCGCTTCAAGGACCAGGGCAAGCGCTACGACGTGAAGGTGCGTCTCCTAGCGCCGCAGCGCCTGCGTCCCGAGGACATCTCTCCCCTCTTCGTGCGCACCCGCAGCGGCGCGCTCGTGCACCTGTCGGACCTGGTGCACGTCGACGTGAAGCCCTCCCTTCTCACGATCACGCGCCGCAACAAGTCCCGCGCGATCGGAATCTTCGCCAACGTGGCGACGGGCCGCTCGCAGGCCACGGCCCTCAAGGAGGTCGAGGCGATCGGCAAGGACCTCCTCCCCGACGGCTACCAGATCGTCTTCGGCGGCAGCGCGCAGACCTACCGGGAGGCCCTCTTCAGCCTCGTCTTCGCCCTGCTCCTGGGGATCGCCGTCTCCTACATGGTGCTCGCCTCGCAGTTCAACTCGTTCGTGCATCCCGTGACCGTTCTCATGGCGCTCCCCTTCTCCTTCTCGGGGGCGCTTCTCGCGCTCAAGCTCGGCGGGATGTCCCTGAACGTCTACTCGATGATCGGGATCATCCTGCTCATGGGTATCGTGAAGAAGAACTCGATCATCCTCGTCGACTATACGAACCAGCTCCGCCGCGGCGGCAAGGAAAGGCGCGACGCGCTGCTCGAGGCATGCCCCGTGCGCCTGCGCCCGATCCTGATGACCTCCATCGCCACCGTGGCCGGGGCCATCCCCGCGGCGGTGTCGCTGGGCCCGGGGGCGGAGCTGCGCCAGCCGATGGCCATCGCGGTGATCGGAGGCGTCATCGTATCGACGGCGCTGACCCTGTTCGCGGTGCCTTCGGCGTACTTCCTCTTCGACTCGATGATGGGGGCGAGGCGGGAGACGAACGAGCGGGCGTACCGGGAAGCCATGGCGGCGACAGGAGCCGCCGTGCCGAGCGCCGCAGACGCCGGCGGCGTCGGCGGCGCGGGAAGCTAGCAAAGAGCTTTCGATCGTTGTTGGTATCGGTCGTCGCCTCCCGGGGTGGGTGACTCGCGAGGGGATCGCGCGCCTGCGAACTGCGTTGTGCCGGGATTGCGCAGGCGCGCTCGTCTCGGCTCGAGCGAGTGCCAGTGCGGGTACGGGCCCCCGCTCGAGCCGAACGCCCCTCGCGAGTCACCCACGCCCGTGCGGCGACGGGGATCACGGGACTCCCTCGAGACCCGCCTCCCACTCGAAGCGGAAGCACTGCGGCTCCCCTCCATCTCATAACCACGCGCGAGGGAGGATCCAC
>Ga0207644_10000264_pt1 | contig 35311 bp, 39 predicted proteins | sample KBSS73metaG_FD_184326 | JGI IMG/M metagenome (GOLD analysis project Ga0207644, IMG submission 184326) | Switchgrass rhizosphere microbial communities from Kellogg Biological Station, Michigan, USA - KBS S7-3 metaG (SPAdes) (version 2) | ecosystem: Host-associated > Plants > Roots > Rhizosphere... | reverse complement strand
CCGCCTCACCGAGCAAGGCGAGGTGATCGCCTCGAAGTACGCGCAGCCCGAGATCGGCCGGCGCAACCTCGAGACGCTGGTCGCGGCGACGCTCGAGGCGACGCTCCTGCAGCCGACGCGCGGCGCGCCGAAGAGCTTCCACGACGCCGCGCGGCAGATCAGCGAGGCGAGCATGGCAGCGTACCGCGCCCTCGTCTACGAGACGCCGGGCTTCACCGACTACTTCTTCAGCGCGACGCCGATCCGCGAGATCGCCGAGCTCAACATCGGCTCGCGGCCGGCCTCGCGCAAGGCGAGCCGCGCCATCGAGGACCTGCGCGCGATCCCGTGGAGCTTCAGCTGGGGCCAGTGCCGCGTCGCCCTGCCCGGCTGGTACGGCTTCGGACTCGGCATCGAGGCGTATCTCGGCGCCGGCAACGAGCGCGAGTCGCGCCTCGCGCTGCTGCGCCGGATGGCGACGCAGTGGCCGTTCTTCGCGACGCTGATCTCGAACCTCGACATGGTGATCGCCAAGAGCGACATGGCGATCGCCGCGCGCTACGCCGACCTCGCCGACGACAAGAAGTCCGGAAAAAAGATCTTCGCGCGGATCGAGGCCGAATGGGAACGCACGAGCAACGCGCTCACGCTCATCACCGGCGAGACCGATCGCCTCGCCGGCAATCCGTCGCTGGCGCGATCGATCGAGCACCGCTTTCCGTATCTCGATCCGCTCAACCACCTGCAGGTCGAGCTGATGCGGCGCTATCGGGCGAGCCGCAGGAACGATCCCGGCCTCGAGCGCGTGCAGACCGGCATCCACATCTCGATCAACGGGCTGGCGGCGGGGCTGCGAAACACCGGCTGAGCCGGCGCGCGCGGGTCAGCGCTCGGCGATGACGAGCGCCTCGCGCACCGCGGCGACCTGCCGCCTCGACACGGCGAGCCATTCGTTGACCGGCGCGATGCACACGCCCCAGCCTTCGAGGCCGTCGTCGGCGTTCTCGCCGGCGATCGCGCGGCGCTCGAGCGCGCGAACGGCACGGCGCGCGACGAGCGCATTGCGGTGCACGCGGAGGAACCGGTCGCCGAGGCGGCTCTCGAGCTCGGCGAGCGAATCGTCGAGGACGTGCGTGTGCTCAGCCGTGCGCAGGGTGACGTACTTCAGCTCGGCCTTCATGTAGAGGACGTCGCTGACCGGAACGCGGATGATCCGGCCGCGATCGCTGACGACGATGACCGGGCCCTCTTCCTCGGGCTTGGCCACCGTGCCCACCGTCGGCGGGGCGCCGAGGCGCTGGACGACGCGGCGCAGCGCCGCCTGCAGGCGCTCGCGCTTGACGGGCTTGGTGAGGTAGTCGACGGCCTCGAGGTCGAACGCCTTGAGCGCGTGCTCGGCGTGCGCGGTGACGAAGACGATCGCCGGCGTCGGCGTGCGCAGGCGCAGCTCGGCGGCGAGCTGGGTGCCGTCGCGGCCGGGCATCTGGACGTCGAGGAGGACCAAGTCGCAGCTGCGGGTCGCGAGCCAGACCATCGCCTGCGCCGCGTTCGCCGCCTCGCCGACGACGACGGCGCTCGGGTCGCCACATTCGCCGACGAGGCTCTTCAGCCGCATCCGCGCGAGCTCCTCGTCGTCGACGACGAGCACGCGTAAGGGGGAGTTCGCCTCGGCGAGGCTCTGGGTCATGTCTGCACTCATACAGCAAGCTCCGCGCTACGCGCTTCGATATTGGCCTTGAGAGCGGCTCCTGGGCTCATAGCGGCACCACGATCTGGACTCGAAACACGTCCTTGTCCTGGCGCATCTCGAACTGCGCGGCGACGTCGTGCATGAGGCGCAGCCGTTCGCGGACGTTCTTCAGGGCCATGCCGTGCCCGGGCTTGGAGGGCTCCGTGGGCACGCTGTTGGCGATCGACAGCACGGCGCGGCCCAGCTTGACCTTGGTCTTGACGCGGATCACGCCGCCCTCGGGCGAAGGCTCCACCCCGTGGCGGACGGCGTTCTCGACCAGCGGCTGCAGCAGCAGCGGCGGGACGCGCGCCGAGGCGGCCTGCGCGTCGAGCTCCCAGCTCACGTGCAGGCGGTTGCCGAAGCGGATCTGCTCGATGTCGAGGTAGCGCCGCGCGAGATCGACTTCCTCGCCGAGCGAGACCGACTCGCTCGTGTCGGCGATGGCGACGCGAAAGAGCTCGGCCAGGTCTTCGAGGACGCCTTCGGCCTTTTCCGGGTCGAGGCGAACCAGCGCGAGCGCGGTGTTGAGCGTGTTGAAGAGGAAGTGCGGACGGATGCGCGACTGCAGCTCGGCGAGCCGCGCCGTCGTCTCGGCGGGCAGCGTCGCCCGCGCGAGCATCCGCAGCCAGAGGAAGACCGATGCCGCCATCGCCGCGCCGGCGAGCGCGGGGCCGGGGCCCACGAGCGCGCCGAGGCCGACGCTGGGCGCGTCGGGCATCACGGCGAGGATCAGGCGCGACGCGGCGAACGCGGCCAGAGCGCCGAGGGCGACGACGGTCGACCACTGCAGGGCGAGCGGAGCGCGGGCGAGCGGCGCCTTGAGCGCGCAGACGACGAGGAGCCACATCAGCACGCCCGGCAGGGCGACGCTGGCGCCGGTCGCGGTCATCGTCAGCCAGGTCGAGAACGTCGTTGCGCCGAAGACCATGCCGATCGCCATCGCGCCGTGCACGAACAGCAAGGCGCGCAGGACGACGCCGACATGGCAGACGTCGAACACCGATTCGGGGCCGCGCCGGCCGGTCTCGGTGGGAACGGCCACGTCGAACACCGTCGAGCCGAAGCCCGTGGTGCGCGACGGCACATCGCCGGAAAGCGGAGCGGCCATCGACATGCTCATCGGTGATGAGACGGCGCCGATAGAATTGCGCGGATCCTGGCGTGGTACATGGTCGGGATTGTCGCCAACCGACGCCTCGTCGTGGGGTACATGTTGCGCCCGCGACGCCATCGATCCGTGCGGATCACCACGCTTGCCCCGACCCGGCAACTTCGAGATACATGTCCGCGAACCAATTCGAGAAAAAATCCGAGGCCTGGTCGGCGCTGTTTTCCGAGCCGACGAGCGCGCTCGTCCAGCGCTACACGGCCAGCGTCGGCTTCGACAAGCGCCTCTGGCGCGCCGACATCGCCGGCAGCCTCGCCCACGCGGCGATGCTCGCCGACCTGAAGGTGATCACCCCCGCCGACCTGGCCGCGATCCAGCGCGGCCTGGCGACGGTGAGCGAGGAAATCGAGCGCGGCGACTTCGCCTGGCGGGTCGACCTCGAGGACGTCCACCTCAACATCGAGGCGCGCCTGATCGAGCTCGCCGGCGACGCCGGCAAGCGGCTGCACACCGGCCGCTCGCGCAACGACCAGGTCGCGACCGACATCCGCCTCTGGCTGCGCGACGAGATCGAGGCGATCGGCGCCCTCCTCGCCGAGCTGCAGCGCGTCCTCGTCGAGCTCGCGTCGCAGCACGTCGAGACGGTGATGCCGGGCTTCACGCACCTGCAGGTCGCGCAGCCGGTGTCGTTCGCGCACCACCTGCTCGCCTACGTCGAGATGTTCGCGCGCGACGGCGAGCGGATGGCCGAGGTGCGGGCGCGAACCAATCGCCTGCCGCTCGGCGCCGCCGCGCTCGCGGGAACGAGCTTCCCGCTCGACCGCGTCGCCGTCGCCAAGGCGCTGCGGATGGATGGCGTCTGCCAGAACAGCATCGACGCGGTGAGCGACCGCGACTTCACGATCGAGTTCACGTCGGCGGCGAGCCTGGCGATGCTGCACGTCTCGCGCCTCAGCGAAGAGCTCGTGATCTGGATGAGCCAGAGCTTCGGGTTCATCGAGCTCTCCGACCGCTTCACGACCGGCTCGTCGATCATGCCGCAGAAGAAGAACCCCGACGTCGCCGAGCTCGCGCGCGGCAAGGCCGGCCGCGTCGTCGGCCACCTGATGGGCCTGCTCATGCTGATGAAGGGCCAGCCGCTCGCCTACAACAAGGACAACCAGGAAGACAAGGAGCCGCTCTTCGACACCGTCGACACGCTGAAGGACACGCTGCGCGTCTTCATCGAGATGGTTCCCGGCATCGCCGTCAAGGCCGAGGCGATGGAGCGCGCCGCGCGGCTCGGCTACGCGACCGCGACCGACCTCGCCGACGCGCTGGTGACCAAGGGCGTGCCGTTTCGCGACGCGCACGAGGCGGTCGCGCGCGCGGTCAAGCACGCGATGGGCCTCGGCGTCGACCTCGGCGAGCTGCCGCTGTCGGTGCTGAAGGGATTCCATCCGGCGATCGGCGCGGATGTGCAGGGGGTGCTCACGTTGCGCGGCTCGCTCGCATCTCGCAACGTCCTGGGCGGGACGGCGCCGGAGCAGGTGAAGAAGCAGATCGCGCGGCACCGCGCGCGGCTGGCGGCGCCAGGCTGAGCCGCCGGCCGACCGGCGCCGCGGCGCTCAAGTCGCCGGCGGCAATCGCACCTTGTTCGGCGGATCTTCCGAAGAAGCGCTTGTCGGCGGCGACTCCGGGTTCCAGAGCCACCCCAGGCAAACCGGCGAGCTGATGTCGCCGCTGAGGAAGGCGACGACCACCTCGTCACCCACCGCGGGCGAGAACGCCGGGGTTCTGCCCCGGGAGGTCACGCACAGGGCGGCCCAGGCGGGTTCGGCCTTGATGGCCGGGACCGCGACGAGGACCCGTCCGCGCCGGGCGGGGTCGGTCGTGCTGTTCACGATGGCGCGATGGAGCCCCAAAGAATCGCTCATGGCGTCACCTCACCCGACTGCGAACATCGCGCGGAGCGTATCGCTTCAGCAGCGGTCGAACAAGGCCAGCAGCGAACGTCTCGTTCGAGCCATGTGCAACCACGCCGGTTCTATGGACTCGGATGCGCCGCGATGAAATCAAGCAGACCCTGGTACTTGGGCGAACTGGCGGGGTCCTGCGTCACGTACTGCAGCGCTCCCCACAGGCCCCACTTCGACCAGTTGCCGGTGTCGCTGTACTGGTTCATGGTGTCGCCCCCCGCCGCGACCCACTGGCCGTAGTACTCGGCGTACACGGCGCGCATGCGCGGGTTGCGGTGCGCGGCGGTGAAGAGGGCCGTCATCGCGTCGACCTTGTCGGCCGGGAAGTACGAGCTGCTGTCGCCGGCGCCGCTCTCGTACGCCTTCAGCTTCAGCTTGTATTTCGCCGCCAGCGCAGCGTTCCCGGTCATCCATGACTTGATGTCGCCGCGGATGTTGGCGAGCATCTGGTCCACGACCTGATCGCTGCTCAACGTAAGCGTCGTCGCCACGCGAGCCGGGTCGCCGGCGTCGGCGGCGTTGAAATACGGCGCGATCGCCATGACGTCGGCGTTCGCCGCGGTGTCCTGCCAGGCGAGCGCGTGGGTGAGGAAGTTGTCCCACGCCGCCTGGCCGGCGATCACCCGCACGACGCGGCCGCGGTCGGCGCCCCAGACGTCCTGGACGATCTTGAACACCTGCACCGAGCGCACCGCATAGAAGATCGCCGGCTGGGCGAACGGGCTGTCGAGGCCGAGCGCTTGCGAGCGCGAATTGGCCCATTGGCCCTGCGCGAAGCCGGTGTTCCAGACCTCGTTCGAGTACTCGATGTGCGGATGCAGCGCCGGGTCGAGGCGATCGTGCACGAGCGTCGCGAACTGGCGCACGTAGTCGTCGCTCGCCTGGTGCGGGATGCAGAACCAGGGATCGACGTGCAGCGTGTTGGCGAGCTCGATCATCACCTCGATCGGCACGCCGGGGGCTCCGGCGTAGGTCACGTCGGCGACGTGCGAGCGCTGCGCCCACTCGACGACCGGTGAGCCGTGGTCGCGCCCCAGTCCATGAAGCGGAGCAGCGAGAACGGCGCGACCTTGGCGAGGAAGACGGGATTGAAGGGCTGGGTCGTGGACGTCGCCTCGGTGCCGGGCCAAAGGAAGCGAAGGTTGCGCACCGGGTTGCTCGCGCTCGTGCGGTCGATCGCCACCCAGAGGCTGCCGCTCGTATCGACGACGTCGATCGCGATCCGGTTCGATGACGACTCCGCGACCTTGACGTTGCTGAGCGGAAAGCTGATCGAGCCGTCGCCGTCCCACAGCACGACGTAGCGGCCCGGCACGAAGTGGCTGCCGTCCCACGCGACCGCGTTCAGCGCATGCTGGCCCGACGCGAGCGCGGCGGGGTAGCCGTCGGCCGCGAGCGCGGGAAAGGGCCGGCCCCAGGTGCCGTCGTCCTCGCGCGAGACCCAGCCCATGCCGCTCTTCATCATGTCGGCGAAGGGAAACTCGGTGGAGTAGTAGGCGATGCCCGCGAGGTTCATGCCGACGTGGCGCGAGCGGACGGGGATCGGCGTCGTGCCGCGCACGGACATCGTGCCCGACGCGGAGACGCCGTTCGCCGAGACCTTGATCGTGGTGAAGCCGGCGCGCAGCGGCTTGACGACGCCGGCTGCGTCGACGCTCGCCACGGTCGCGTCGGCGCTCTCCCAGACCAGCGCGGGGGAAGCGACCGTCGCGCCCGACGAGTCCTTCGCCTGCACCGGGATCGGGGTCGCCGCGCCGATGGCGGCAGCGGTCATCGGCGGCAACGAAAGCGACGTCACTTTCGCCGGGGGTGCGGAAGCCCCGCTGGCCGATGACTTCGCGGCATCGTCGTGGCCGCCGCCGCAGCCGCACAACGAGAGGATCGCGAGCAGGATCGTCAGTCGGGGGAACAGGGTCATCGTGCGAAGCTCGGAGGTACGACGCTCGCGATCTTCGCGGCTGCTGCGCGCGCGGCGTTACCAAAGGTGCCTGCGCAAGGCCGTCGAACGAGGAGGTCAGCCAGCCTGCGGGTACAGGCCGATACCACACCGAGGCGAGATCGTCCGGCGCAATCGACGCGAGGGGGCGCGAGTCGATCGCGCTATCGATTCAGCGCAGCGACAGCTCGCTCGCCTCGTACGTCGCGAGCTCGGGCGGATGTGCCGCCAAGCGCGCCGCTTGCGCGCCGAACTCCCGAGAGGCCGGAACGCGGAAGTGCGCGAGCAAGGCCTCGCGATCGGCCCAGCGCTCGAAGAACACCAGCCGCAACCCGTCGTTGACATCGACCGTGACGCCGTGCTCGAGGCAGCCGGGCTCGGCGCGCGAGCGGGTGACGTGCTCGAGGCTCAGGCGGCGCAGCTCGTCGATGGTGTCGAGGCGGGCCTGGATGGAGCCGGTGACGATGATCATGGGGAGGAGTGTAGTCAGCGCATCGAGCGAAGAAGACGCAGCCGAGGGGGCCAGTGGTCTTTGCCATCGATCAGGTGCAGCAAGCATCGATCAGGTGCAGCAAGCTGAGTGCCGTGCCTTCCCCCCAAGATAAAGCCGGAGGAGTAGCGGATCGCTCCTATGATCCGACGGCGAACAGCGACCGAGGCGCTGCGGATCAGCGTCATCCAAGGAGAGAGCAATGAAGAAAGACGAACTGAATCCGGCCGATCAGACCCAGAGCACGACCACGCCAGACGAAGAGCCCTCGCGCTCTGGCGGCGGGCCAACGATCAGCGTCGTACAGCGCGAGCTGTCCGATAGCGACCTAGGACGCGTCGCGGGTGGACCAATGGTAGTCAACGAGGTCAGCACGATCGCCGATCTCGCAGACGAAGACCTCAGGCAAGTCGCAGGCGGTCCAGTCGTCATCAACGAATAGCCGACTGCGACTCGCGCGCGTTGGCGCGGATGGCCGCGAGAAGCGCGACCACGACGCCGACGTGCGCGCCGGTGAGCTGGGGGCCGTAGATTGCCTCGACGTCTCGATGCACAGCACCAACTCACTGATATCGACTGTTGTTCCTACCAGCTAAGCGGCGATTGTTGAGGGAGACGGGTGGCCATCTTTCGTTCTAGCCCCAACGCCATGGCGGCTGCCTTCGTATCAGCCGCGGGGTCGCTGCCGCAGCACATGATGGCGTTATTGGTAGCGCTCGCGATTCATGATGGACTAGCCACCGTTGGTAGAGCCGGATGGATCAGTACTGCATTCACTGTCGGACTCCTGACGGGTTCCGTTGGACTGCCCGCCGCGGGTGTCACTCGGATAACCAAAGTCGGCGCGTTGGCTTTGCTCGTTGCCTCAATCTGCAGCCTCGCCTTTTCGCTGATTCCGATCTTTGAGCTGACGTTGATCGCATGGTGTTTCGTCGGCGTAGCCTGCGGCGGGCTCAATTTGCTCATGTCATTGTTCGCCGCAAAACGTGAAGACAGGCGCTCAGTGCTGAGGCTCCGACTCGGAATCGTCTTGCTTGCATCTTCATCTGTGTTTGCGGTGGCGCATTTCGCAGGCGCGCTGAGCACGTATGCCAGTGCAGTGCTTGCATTGCTATGTGCTTTTGGGCTGATCACCGTCGGAGCGGCTCCGCAGTACGACGGATCTGTCGGTCGAAGTTCACCCGGGGCTCCGCAATCCATTTCAGTGGGCGAACGTGGAGCATGGCCTTCCTTGTTGCTAGTTGCTGCCTTCTTCGTTGGCCAACCCGGCTACACCGCCTATGCGGCACACATTGCAACGGCCAATGGTGTCTCGCTGCTGGCCTTGCCCGCCATCTATGCTGGCTGCAAGTTTGCGGCGGCGTGTGCCCTTCTCGGGCCGTCGAGCTCTGGGTCTGATTCGCCCAAGTTCTTGCTCTCGATAGGGCTGAGTGCCGCGATCGGTGTCATGGCGGCTGCATCCACTGCTTGGGCCTTTGCATGCGGGCTCCTACTCTGGGAGTTATGCGTGAACCTGCAGTCCACGAGGTTCCAGTCTGCTGTTCTTGGAACCTTTCCGCGATCTGGAGGCCGATGGCTGTCTGCGTCAATCGCCATCGGTGCCGCAGCGGGCCCGGCCATCCACGGGTGGGCCATTTCGATTGGCGCCGGGTTGTTCTTCGCCATCTTCAGTGCTCTTACGGCGTTTCTGCCCATGGTATGGATCATTCATGCGCGGAGACTCGCTCGCCGAACACGGCCCGATTTGGGGCCGAAGTCCCTAGCCTCGGGATGAGGCGCAATGAAAATCGGAGAAGCAAGATGAGAGACACTCCCTACGTTCTCAAGGGTACGGGCATTCTGTTCCCTTCCGTGACCCGCAATTTGCAGTCAGCAGTTCCAAAGGTAGTGTTCGGCGCTGGAAGCTTTACTGCCGTGCAGAGGCATCTTGAGAAGCAAACTCCAGTAAGCGCCGTTCCAAAGGTAGTGTTCGGCGCTGGAAGCTTTACTGCCGTGCAGAGGCACCTTGAGAAGCAAACTCCAGTAAGCGCCGTTCCAAAGGTAGTGTTCGGCGCTGGAAGCTTTACGGCTGTGCAGAGGCACCTGGAAAGGCAAATGCCGGTGAGCGCAGTGCCAAAGGTAGTCGTCGGCAATGGAAGCCTGACAGCCGTTCAACGGCACCTCGAAAAGCAGACCAGCCTGAAGCCGCCCATCCAGATGGGTGAGGGCTATATGACAGGCGCCGTCCTGCGCCATCTCTCGCGGAAGACACCGCCGACCGGCCCCAAGCCGACCGTCCAAATGGGTGACGGCTATCTAGCCGGTGCCGTGCTGCGGCATCTCTCGCGAAAGGCACCGCTATTCGCGTGAGAAACGGTTCTCGGCCAGACCATCATCCGTCGGCTGGAACGTTGATAAGCAAGCGCGGCGCGCAATCGTAGGAGAGGGTAGTGGAAGTCATCACCTTCACGCGGATGATCCCGGACGTGATCACGCCAATGCCCGCAGATAAGGCTGCTTTGGGCTACATGCCAACTTCAGCCTTCCAGTACTGTGAACCGATGCGCGCCGCCTCAAGTCACGGTTGGTATCTGTTCCCACCGACCGACATCTTGCTTAGCTGGAATGGCGCCAACGTGTTCTACTGGGTTGAGGACGGCTGGCAGCCGTTGATCTACGCGCATATGCCGGGGTATCCTGAATTGTGGGATAGCAAGTGCCCGGACGGCTATCAAGGACTAGCGCCACCGTATCTTCGGGCCCTACCAGCCGCCGGCGCCGTTCAAGTTTGGAGTGGCTGGCTGATGGAGGCTGTCGATGGTTGGAGTGGATTGGTGCGACCGCTGGTGAATGTTCACAGGAGCAACTTCTTTTACTGTTTTGAAGCCGTGATCGAAATCGACCGTTTTCGACCGTGCCCGATATTTGTCAATCTTCAGCTTCGCGCAACGGACACGCCGATTCACCTGACGAAGGTCGACCCGCTATTTCAGTTGCAGCCCGTGCGCAACGAGTGCTACGCGGTGGAATCGAGGTCCCATGGTATTCGTGACTGTTTCGGTGACCACCCAATGAGTTCCCAGGACTGGAACTCGTTTCGCGAGACGATACGAAGCACTGGCCCTGAGGAGACTCATCGCCTCGGTGACTATGGTGCGGCTTCTAGGAAGCGGGCTAAGGCTAATGCCGAACGTGACCTCGACAGTTTGTCTTCTGCGGGCGAAGGGCTGGATGCGTAAGTCCGCTACGGATCGAGCCGCACCGATGGTTGTCAAATCTCGGCGAACAAACTAGCCGTCCGAGTCGAGCAGCATCGTCGCGCCCGAACGATAGCCAAGTCCCGACGCCTCATCGGGGTGTCACGCTTACCGCCAGTACGTTTCGTATTTGCGCCGTGAAGCGATATCACGGACGATCGGAAGACATCGCTGGTGCAGGGCTCGACGACTTCGTTCCCGGCGGGCTCGAAAGACCGGCGAAAGACATGTGACTCACTGCGACTACGGCCTGAGTGCGCGAACTTACCTTCAATGCTCGGAGGACAGCGGCGACATGATCTTTAATGGTTTCGACAGATAGATTTAGAGCTCGCGCAATAAGCTTGTTGGAATAGCCCCGGAGCAGAAAGCCGAGTACCTGCCGTTGCCGTGGAGTGAGGCGTGGCAACTGGAGCGTCGCAGCGCTGGTTTCGGCTTCCTGCGAGAGGGCGCGAGAGTGAAGATCGAGACCATCACAAGCACTCAGATGAACTTTCATACGGATCTCCTAGAAACAGAACCGTTGGGGCAAATATCACGCTCTACGTCACAAAATGCGGCACGTCCGACGAACTCTAGGCCTCGAAGTCACACAAATCAAGCAAGATAACCTCTGCCCAGGCTGCATGCCGGTCAAAGAACTGACAAACGGCGCGCGAGTCTGACAGGCTGAGCAAGAAACGAGATGAATGAGACGGACGCGATTCCCTCTGCCGCAGGTGAACCGTTAGCCACCTCCGCGTCGCTGGCGGTCGCGTGCGTTCGCGCCCTCATGGACCGCCACGGCCTGCCCAAGTACCGCCAGTCCGCCTGGCTCGCCGACGCCCTTGGCCTCTCGTACTCGCAGGCGCACCGCCGCATGACGGGCGCCTCGCCGTGGTCGCTCGAAGACCTGGCGCGCGTCGCCGCCCTCTTCGGCGAGAGCCTTGCCGATGTCGTCGGCGTGGCCCAGCGGGACGCGGGCGTGATGGGAGTGATGAGCGTCGGGGCAGCGCGCCTGCCGTGCCAGCTCTGGCTGGGTGATGCGGTCGAGAGCCCCGGCCGCGACACCGTCGTCGCGGTGAAGACCTCCTCGGGCTGGTCGGCCGTACCGGCGAGCGAGGCGACCGAGGGCGTCGCCTACCGCATCGAAAGGCTCGAGGCGAAGCCGGTCGCGGCGACGCGCCGTGTCATCGCCGTCCTCGACGACGACCAGGACCTGACCAACTCGATCTGCGCCCACTTCGAGTCGAGCGGCTACGACGCGCGGCCGTTCTACAAGACAGCCGACCTGCTCTCGAGCGCGGCCGCGCAGCGCCACGACGGCTACGTCGTCGACTGGATCGTCGGCGAGAAGAGCACGCTGAAGCTGATCGGCTCGCTGCGCGAGCAGGACGCGAAGTGCCCGATCGTCGTTCTCACCGCGCAGGTGCTGAGCGGCGTCGTCGACGAGGCCGACATTGCCGATGCGGTGAAGCGATACGACCTCGTCTTCCACGAGAAGCCGGTGCGCACGTCGATCCTCGCCGCGACGCTGGCGCGCGCGTTGGCGGCGACCGGAGGCTAGCGACCGGGCGGCAGCAAGCAGGCACTGCCGTCGTGCGCCCGACCGTCAGTGCGAGACGCGGCGGTTCCGCAGAGCCGCCTCAGGCCAGGCGCCTCAGGCCAGGCGCCTCAGGCCAAATGGCTCAGGCCAAGCGGCTCAGGCCAGCCTGCCGTGGCACTGCTTGTACTTCTTCCCGCTCCCGCAAGGACAAGGATCGTTGCGCCCCACCTTCGGCACGCCGCCAGTCGCCGACCGCGACGACGCCATCGCCGCCGCCACCGCGCCCATCGCCGCCTGCGCCGCCGCCGATTCGCTGCCGCGCTCTTCCGACACGCTGCCGTCGTCGTTCGGATGCGTATAGGTGACGTTGCCGATGTGCTCGGCGCGCTCCTCGATCGCGAGCGCGGCCTCGCGCACTTCCTCTTCCGACTGGACGCGAACGCTCATCAGGATCCGCGTCACGTCCATCTTGACGACGTCGAGCATCTGCGAGAAGAGCTCGAACGCCTCGCGCTTGTATTCCTGCTTCGGGTTCTTCTGCGCGTAGCCGCGCAGGTGGATGCCCTGGCGGAGGTAGTCGAGCGCGGCCAGGTGCTCGCGCCAGTGCTGGTCGATCGACTGCAGCAGGATCATCCGCATGAACGGCGTGAACTGCTCGATGCCGACGCGCGCGACCTTGCCGTCGAAGAGCTCGTCGGCGGCCTTCTGGACGTGCTCGACGATGTCTTCGTCGGTGACCGAATCGCTCTTGTCGACGATCGGCTTGAGGAAGATGTCGACCTTCCATTCCTCGGAGAGCGTCCGCTCGAGGCCGCTCAGGTCCCACTGCTCCTCGACGCTCTCGGCGGGGACGAAGTTGCGCACGACGTCTTCCATCGTGCTGCGCCGCAGGCTGGCGATCTGCGCGGCGAGGCTCGGCGCCTCGAGGATGTCGTTGCGCTGCTGGTAGATCACCTTGCGCTGGTCGTTGGCGACGTCGTCGTATTCGAGCAGCTGTTTTCGGATGTCGAAGTTGCGCGCCTCGACCTTGCGCTGCGCGCCCTCGATCGAGCGCGTGACGATGCCGGCCTCGATCGCCTCGCCGTCGGGCATCTTGAGGCGCTCCATGATCGCGCGGACGCGGTCGCCGGCGAAGATTCGCATCAGCGAATCGTCGAGGCTCAGGTAGAAGCGCGACGACCCCGGGTCGCCCTGGCGGCCCGAGCGGCCGCGCAGCTGGTTGTCGATCCGGCGCGACTCGTGGCGCTCGGTGGCGATGATGCGCAGGCCACCCTGCGCCTTGACGGCCTCGTGCAGCCCCTGCCACTCGTCCTTCAGCTTCTGCGCGCGGGCGAGCTTCTCTTCCGGCGGGATCGACTCGTCGGCGTCGATGATCTTGATCTGGTTCTCGACGTTGCCGCCGAGGACGATGTCGGTGCCGCGCCCGGCCATGTTGGTCGCGATCGTGATCACGCCGGGCCGGCCGGCCTGGGCCACGATCTCGGCTTCCTTGGCGTGCTGCTTGGCGTTGAGCACCGCGTGCGTGAGCTTGGCCTTCTGCAGCATGCCCGAGAGCAGCTCCGAGTTCTCGATCGACGTCGTGCCGACGAGCACCGGCTGGCCGCGCGTGTGGCAGTCGCGGATGTCCTCGATCACCGCCTCGAACTTCTCGCGCGCGGTCTTGTAGACGAGGTCGAGCTCGTCCTTGCGGATCGTCGGCAGGTTGGGCGGGATGACGACCGTCTCGAGGCCGTAGATCTCCTGGAACTCGTACGCCTCGGTGTCGGCCGTCCCGGTCATTCCGGAGAGCTTGCCGTACATGCGGAAGTAGTTCTGGAACGTGATCGAGGCGAGCGTCTGGTTCTCGCTCTGGATCGGCACGCCTTCCTTGGCCTCGACTGCCTGGTGCAGGCCGTCGCTCCAGCGCCGGCCAGTCATCAGGCGGCCGGTGAACTCGTCGACGATGATCACCTCGGGCTTGCCGTCCTCGCCCTTCTGCACGACGTAGTGCTGATCGCGGTGGTAGAGGTGGCGCGCGCGCAGCGCCGCGTACACGTGGTGCATCAGCGTGATGTTGGCGGGGTCGTACAGGCTCGCGCCCTCGACCAGCAGGCCCGCGTCGCGCAGCAGCTGCTCGGCGTGCTCGTGGCCGTCTTCGGTGAGGAAGACCTGGTGCGTCTTCTCGTCGACCGTGAAGTCGCCCGGGTCGATCACGCCTTCGCCGGTGCGCAGGTCGAGCTCGCCGATCTGCTTCTTCAGCTTCGGGACGACGGCGTTGATGCGCACGTACATCTCGGTGTGGTCTTCGGCCTGGCCGCTGATGATGAGCGGCGTCCGCGCCTCGTCGATCAGGATCGAGTCGACCTCGTCGACGATCGCGTAGCTCAAGCCCCGCGCGACCCGGTCGGCCGTGTCCTGCACCATGTTGTCGCGCAGGTAGTCGAAGCCGAACTCGTTGTTCGTGCCGTAGGTCACGTCGGCGCCGTAGGCCGCCTGCTTTTCCTCCTTCGACATCTGGGGCAGGTTGACGCCGACGGTGAGGCCGAGGAAGGTGTAGAGCCGCCCCATCCACTCGGCATCGCGCCGCGCCAGGTAGTCGTTGACGGTGACGACGTGGACGCCCTTGCCGGCGAGCGAGTTGAGGTAGACCGGCAGCGTCGCCATCAGCGTCTTGCCCTCGCCGGTGCGCATCTCGGCGATCTTGCCGGCGTGAAGCGCCATGCCGCCGATCAGCTGGACGTCGAAATGGCGCATCTTCAGCGTCCGCTTGCTCGCCTCGCGGACGGCGGCGAACGCCTCGGGCAGGAGCGCGTCGAGGGTCTCGCCGGCGGCGACGCGCGAGCGGAACTCGTCGGTCTTGGCGCGCAGCTCGGTGTCGCTGAGCTGCTCGAACGACGCTTCGAGCGCGTTGACCTTCACCACGCCGTGCCGGTAAAGCTTCAGCAAGCGGTCGTTGCGGCTGCCGAAGATCGAGGTGAGAAGCTTGGGCAACATGCGTGTCGAGGGCTGGGAGAAGACAGGGCGGGGGCGGCCCGGGAGCGCGGCGACGGGGGTGCCGGCCAGGACCCGATTGGAATTGCGGCCGGCCGCAACGAATGCAAGGCGAGTGCGCCGGCCTGACGGGGCAGAACCGGAAATTTTACCAGCCGGGCCCCACCGCTAGACTTCGCCGGTGCCGGCCAAGCCCCCTCCCCCCGCGGCCACCGTGCCGATCGCCGAGGCGCTTCGCGCCAGCGCGCCGCTCGGCCGCCTCGGCGACCGGCTGCGCCTCTCGAACGCCCTTTTCGCCGAGGTGGCGCCGGTCTTCCCGGCGGCGCTGGCGCCGTCGCTCAGGGCCGGCCCTGTCGACGACGAGGGCTGGTCGATCCTGTGCGCGAACGCCGCGGTCGCGGCCAAGCTGCGCCAGCTCGTGCCGCACCTGGAGACGCGCCTCCGCGAGGCGGGCCGCCCGGTCGCGGCGATCCGCATCAAGGTGCAGCCGCGATGAGGCCCCCGCCCGTCGCCGGCGGCAAGCCTTCCGGCGCCGGGCGGGAACTCGCCGTGTCGGCGCAAATCGCTCTTCAACCGTTGCCTTCCCCATGAACACGAACATGAACCGTCGCCGCTTCTCCCGCACCCTCCTCGCCGCCGGCATCGCCGGCGCCGCGCTTGCGCCGGTCGCTCCGGCGCTCGGCCAGCCCGCCGCCGGGCCGGTCGAAGGAAAGGATTTCACCCGCGTCGAGACGCCGCAGCCGACCGGCGTCGCGCCCGGCAAGATCGAGGTGATCGAGTTCTTCTCGTATGCCTGCCCGCACTGCAGCGCCTTCGAGCCGGTCCTCGAGACGTGGGCGAAGCAGCTGCCGCCCGACGTGGTCCTGCGCCGCGTTCCGGTCGCGTTCCTGATGAACGCGGACAACTTCATGCACACGTACTACGCGCTCGAGACGATGGGCGCCGTCGATGCGATGCAGCTGAAGATCTTCCGTGCCATCCACATCGAGCGGCTACGCCTCGACACGCCCGAGAACATCGCCGCCTTCATCGGCAAGAACGGCGGCGACGCCGCCAAGTTCCTGGCCGCGTTCAAGTCGTTCTCGGTCGCGACCTCGGTCACTCGCGCCAAGAAGCTGATGGCCGACTACAAGGCCGACAGCGTGCCGATGCTGATCGTCAACGGCCGCTGGGTGACGTCGCCGACGATCGCCGGCACGCAGGAGCGCGCGCTGGCGGTCGTCGATCAGCTGATCCAGCGCGCGCGCGCCAAGACCTGAGGCCACGCTGCATGGCGGCGCCGTTGCCGCGGCGCGAGCCGCGCATCGTCGGCCTTCACCTGCGCGAACACGTGCCGATCGTCAGGCGGAAGCTCCGCCGACGATCTCTTCGCTCGCCTCCTGCATCAGCTCTTGCTTGCGCGCCGCCAGCGCCTTGCCGAGCCCGGCGAGATCCATTCCGGCGCCACGGCACTTGGGGAACATCTCGTCCTGCTCTTCCTGGACGTGGTGCTCGATCTGCTCGCCGAGGACCTTGACCTTGGCGTCGTAGTGATCCTCGTCTGGCGTCATCGCCCGGATCTGGGCGATGAGGTCCTTCGCGGCGGCGTGCTCGACGTCCGCTTCGTCCATGAGCGAATCGTCTATGCCGGCGGCGCGCGCGGCCGGATAGAAGATCTCCTCCTCGATCGTCGCGTGCACGGTGAGCAGGGTGCAGATCTGCTCGGCGTGGGCCTGCCGATCCGAGGCCGGGGCGTGGGAATCGGCGAGCTTGTCGTACTTCTTGAACAGCGCGCTGACTTCCGAGTGGTCAGCGGTGAGCAGCTGCACGGCGTCTGGCGCGGTGCGCTTCTTCTGCGAATGGGACTTAGCGATCGAGGTCATGGCGAGCTCCTGGGAGATTTGCGGTGGCAGCGAGATCATCTGGACTCGCGACCGAGGCGCACGTCGGCGACAACCAACTCACGCCCGCCACGGAAGGACGACTCGGAGTAGGCCTCGGCCTACAGCGAGGGAGCCGGCCCTCCGGATCATCGTGCGTGTCGAGCGCGAACGCTTCGCTAACCCCGATCGCCGGTTTGCATGTGCATCTTCACCGTGACGTTCCGTAAGCACTGCAAGCACCTTTGTTCGCGAGTGCCGTGAACGCTGCGTTCGCACGAACGAAGCCCGTGAACGAGGGGACGCCAACGCGTGAACACGGGGGACCGTGCGTGTGGGAGCGCAGATACAAAGACGGCGTTGCGCGAGTTTTCTCTCGCATCACTCGTCGTCACTCACAGGAATCAGGAATGAAACTCAAATCGATCCTCACCGCGTCGGCGCTCGCCGTCGCTTCGTTATCGAGCCTTGCCGACACGGGCGGCGGCCCGCTCGATCTTTCCGCGGGCAATGCCTCGTTCGGCAGAGACACCGCCTCTGGCAGCTTCATCGACACCTACAGCTTCACGCTCTCGGGAAGCGTGTACATCACCTCGGGCACCGCGAGCAGCGCCTCGAGCGGCTCGTCACAGGATCTCGACTTCAGCAGCGTCTTCATCACGACCGCAGCCGACCCCGGCACCGCGGTGCTCACGTTCGACGGCAACCTCGGCAGCGACGCCAACGAGTTCTACTCGCTCGCGCCGACGCTCCTGGACGCCGGCGACTACCTGCTGATCGTGAAGGGCGTCAACACGCCGAACATGGCCTCGTACGACGGAACTCTCGCAGTCGCTGCCGTGCCGGAACCGGAGACCTACGCCCTGATGCTCGCCGGCTTCGGCGCGATGGGCTTCATGGCCCGGCGCAGGAAGCGCAACGCGTGACGGCACGGGCCGCGGGGCCCGCAGGCGAAGTGGTCTTCGAATTCGCCTGACAACCATGATTGCGGGTGCATCGACTCGCACCGCAAACCGCGTCGTCCGTGGTGCCGGCTGTCCGGATCGAACGGACGACCTTCCGCTTACAAGGCGGGTGCTCTACCAACTGAGCTAAGCCGGCCGGTGGCGCGATGCGCGGCAGCCGCGCGGCCGCGGCAGTATAGGGGCCGCTTGCGGGCCGACGCTCTCGAAGCGCCCTACTTGACGCGCTTCAGCGCAGGCCGCTTCGGCCCCGGCGGATCGCTCGGCGGCGGCTCGGCAGGGGGATCCGAGCCCGACCGCGCCGGCAGCGGCGGGCTCGGACTGAGCGTCAGCGCCGTCCCGCCCTTCTTGGCGACAGGACCCGCGCTGCCCGCGAGGCGAGGTCCGCGCGGCGTTGGCGCCGCGGCGTCGGGCTTGCCCGAGTCGCCGGCATCGGCGGCGGGCGCGTCGCTCGGCATCGGGAACGCCATCCCCTGCCCGTTCTCGCGGGCATAGATCGCGATCACGTGGTCGATCGGCACGGCGATCTCGCGCGACGTGCCGCCGAAGCGAGCCTTGAACTCGATCAGCTCGTTGCCGAGCTTGAGCGCGCTGGTCGCCTCGAAGCCGACGTTGAGGACGATCTCGTTGTTCTTGACGTACTCTTTCGGCACCTGGACGTGATCGTCGACGAAGACGGCGATGTACGGGGTGAAGCCGTTGTCGGTGCACCAGTCGTGCAGCGCCCGGATCAGGTACGGCCGCGTCGACGTGCCGGCGGAGGCGGGAGCGATCGGCGACGTCATCTCGAAGGCCGGCCGGTGCGGGGCCGCCCCAAGCCGGCCGGCGCCCCCTCGGGGAGCAGCGAACGCAGTGAGCGCGGGGGCGCCATGCCTTACTTTCGCATCACCTTCTCGGACGGCGTCAGCGCCTCGATGTAGGCTGGCCGCGAGAAGATCCGCTCGGCGTACTTGAGCAGCGGCACGGCGTTCTTCGACATGTCGATGCCGTAGTAGTCGAGCCGCCAGAGGAGCGGCGCGATCGCCACGTCGAGCATCGAGAAGTCGTCGCCCAGCATGTACTTGTTCTTGAGGAAGATCGGCGCCAGCTGGGTCAGGCGGTCGCGGATCTGCGAGCGCGCCTTCTCGAGCTGCTTGTCGGTTCCCTTGACGCCGCGGCCCTCGAGGACGTTGACGTGCGCGAACAGCTCCTTCTCGAAATTGAAGAGGAAGAGCCGCACCCGGGCGCGCGCCACCGGGTCGCCCGGCATCAGCTGCGGATGCGGGAAGCGCTCGTCGATGTACTCGTTGATGATGTGCGACTCGTACAGGATGAGGTCGCGCTCGACCAGGATCGGCACCTCGTTGTACGGGTTCATCAGCGCGATGTCTTCGGGCTTGGCGAACAGGTCGACGTCGCGGATCTCGAAGTCCATGCCTTTTTCGAAGAGCACGAAGCGGCAGCGGTGCGAGTACGGGTCGGTGGTTCCGGAATAGAGCACCATCATGGTCGAGACTCCCAGGGATACGAAAAATGCGGAAGGCGAAGCGGGCTGGTCGCCGGCTTCGCCTCGGAACGCGGCGGCCTCGCAGGCGCGCCGCAGGTCTAGTGGACGCTTCTCCAGTAGGCGGAGCTGAGGCGCCAGGTGATCAGGACGAGCAGGCCGAGGAAGACGAGCACGCCGACGCCGATGCGGACCCGCGTCCCTTGTGCGGGCTCGCCCATCCACTGCAGATACGCAACCAGGTCGCCGACGGCCTCGTCGTACTGGCGTTCGTCGAGCGCGCCCGGCGTGATCTGCTCGAAGCCGACGAAGCGGTGCGTCGTCTTGCCTTCGTCGTGCGGGTCCTTGACCTCGGCGAACCTGGCGCGTCGCTCGCCCTGGAGCTGCCAGAGCGCGTGCGGCATGGCGATGTCGGGGAAGGCGAGGTTGTTCCAGCCCGTCGGCTTGGCGTCGTCGCGATAGAACGTGCGCCAGAGCGTGTAGAGATAGTCGGCGCCGCTGCCCTTGCCCATCTCGGCGCGCGAGCGCGCGATCACCGACAGGTCGGGAGGCGCGGCGCCGAACCAGTCCTTCGCCTGGCGCGGATCGAGCGTCGTCTTCATCGTGTCGCCGACCTTGTCGGTGGCGAACAGCAGGTTCTTCCTGATCTCGTCGTCACTGAGGCCGATGTCGTGCAGGCGGTTGTAGCGCATGTACGTGGCCGAGTGGCAGTTCAGGCAGTAGTTGGTGAAGATGCGGGCGCCGTTCTGCAGCGCCGCCTGGTCGGTCATCTTCGCGCGCGGGAACGAATCCCAGGGATAGCCGCCTTCGTTGGCCGCGGCCGGCGCCAGCGGCAACAGGAAGCCGAAGGCGATCAGCAGGCTGAGCAGGATTTTTTTCATCGATGGAGCCGGGCTGCAGCGGTGGTCAGTGGGACTGGAACGTGACGCGGCTCGGCACCGGCTTGAAGATGCCGACCCGGCTCCACCACGGCATCAGCAGGAAAAAGCCGAAGTAGACGAGCGTTCCGATCTGCGAGACGTAGTTGCCGATCGCCGACGGCGGCTGCGAGCCCAGGTAGCCGAGGACGAGGAAGAAGAACACGAAGACGCCGTAGACGATCCGGTGCCAGCCCGGCCGGTAACGGATCGACTTGACCGGGCTGCGATCGAGCCAGGGCAGGACGAACAGGATCAGCACCGCGCCGCCCATCACGACCACGCCCCAGAACTTGGCGTCAAAGGTCTTGAGCAGGAACACGGCGATCAGGGCGGCGACGGCGATCGCGATCTTCGCCATCGCGCTGAAACCGCCGCGCAGGATCGCCAGCGCCGCCGCGACCGCGAGGATGACGGCGAGCACGTTGACCATCAGGTCGGTGGTCGCCCGCAGCATCGAGTAGTACGGCGTGAAGTACCAGACCGGCGCGATGTGCGGCGGCGTCTTCAGCGGGTTGGCCTCGATGAAGTTGTTGAACTCGAGGAAATAGCCGCCGCCCTCGGGCGCGAAGAACAGCACCAGGCTGAAGATGAACAGGAACACGCTCACCGCGTAGATGTCGTGGACCGTGTAGTACGGGTGGAACGGGATGCCGTCGACCGGGTTGCCCCGCGCATCCTTCGAGTCCTTGATCTCGACGCCGTCGGGGTTGTTCGAGCCGACCTCGTGCAGCGCGATCAGGTGCGCCGCGACCAGCCCGAGCAGCACCAGCGGCACGGCGATGACGTGGAAGCTGAAGAAGCGGTTCAGGGTCGCGTCGCCGACGACGTAGTCGCCGCGGATGAGGAGCGAGAGGTCCGGGCCGATGAAGGGGATCGCCGAGAACAGGTTGACGATCACCTGCGCGCCCCAGTAGCTCATCTGGCCCCAGGGCAGCAGGTAGCCCATGAAGGCCTCGGCCATCAGGCACAGGAAGATGGCGCAGCCGAACAGCCAGACCAGCTCGCGGGGCTTCCTGTACGAGCCGTAGATCAGGCCGCGGAACATGTGCAGGTAGACGACGATGAAGAACGCCGACGCGCCGGTCGAGTGCATGTAGCGCACCAGCCAGCCCCAGGGCACGTCGCGCATGATGTACTCGACCGACTCGAACGCCTTCGCGGCGTCGGGCTTGTAGTGCATCGTCAGGAAGATGCCGGTCAGGATCTGCATCACCAGCACGAGCAGGGCGAGCGAGCCGAACACGTACCAGATGTTGAAGTTCTTCGGCGCGTAGTACTGCGCCATGTGCTCGTTGTAGAGCTTGGTGAGCGGGAAGCGGTTGTCGACCCAGGTCAGCAGGCGCTGCCCGGGCCCGGCGCCGGCCGGCGCGGTCTGCATTTCAGCCATTCATGCTCCAGAAGATCGGTCGACGCGGCTCAGGCACGCTTTTCCTCGCCGATGAGGATGCGGCTGTCCGACAGGTACACGTGCGGCGGAATGCGCAGGTTGTCGGGCGCGGGCTTGTCCTTGAAGACGCGGCCGGCCATGTCGAACGTCGAGCCGTGGCACGGGCAGAGGAAGCCGCCCGCCCAGTCGTTGGGCAGCGAAGGTTGCGGCCCGGGGATGAACTTGTCGCTCGGCGAGCAGCCGAGGTGGGTGCAGATACCCACGGTGATCAGGAACTCGGGCTTGATCGAGCGGTTTTCGTTGCGGGCGTACGGCGGCGTCAGCTCGTCGGCGTTGCGCAGCGACTTCGGGTCGGCGAGAAGCGGGTCGAGCTTGGGCAGCTCGGCGATCTGCTCGGGCGTTCGCCTGACGATCCACACCGGCTGGCCGCGCCACTCGACGGTCAGCTTCTCGCCCGGCTTGATCGCGCTGATGTCGACTTCGACCGGGGCCCCGGCCGCGCGCGCGCGCTCGGACGGCGCGAAGCTGCTCGCGAACGGAACGGCGACGAAGCCGGCGCCGACGACGCCCGCGCAACTCGAGGCGATGATCCAGGTCCGCTTCCCCCCGTCGACCTTCTGCTCACTCATGTTCTTATCCACCCGTCACCTGGAAGACGCTCGCACGAGACGCGAGAAGTCAACCTGAAATTCTAGCGGACGCGTCAAGTGCGAGCAGGCGCGCGGCTGTCGCCTTGACCTGTCGCGGCGCCGGGCCATACTCGGCGCGCCGATCCGATGGCCGCGGCAGGCCTCCTCGAGGTGAAAAACGATGGGATTCGCGACCGAGTTCAAGGAATTTGCCTCGAAGGGCAACGTCGTCGACCTGGCGGTCGGCGTGATCATCGGCGCGGCGTTCGCCAAGATCGTCGATTCGCTCGTCAAGGATCTGATCATGCCGATCGTCGGCCGCGTCTTCGGCAGCCTCGACTTCTCGAACTACTTCGTCGTCCTCGCGCCGCCGCCGCCCGGCTACGGCGGGCCAATGACCTACGAGGCGCTCACCAAGGCGGGCGTACCGCTCTTCGCGTACGGCAATTTCATCACCGTGCTTCTCAACTTCCTGATCCTCGCCTTCATCATCTTTCTGATGATCAGGCAGATCAACAAGCTGCGCCGCAACCCGGCCGCCGCGCCGGCGACCGCCGAGGACACCCTCCTCCTGCGCGAGATCCGCGACTCGCTGCGCCGCTAGCAAGGTCACGCACCGTAGCGGCCAGCCCTCGGCCGCGCCGGTTCGCCGCCTGTCGCACGACCCCGGCGCGAGCGTGACGCAGTGCCGGGGTGCGTCCCGATCTTTGGCCCCATACTAGGAGAATCTTCGCCGTTCTCGAGGATTTCGCCGCCCTTTTCGGCCGCCAACCCAGAGATGAATCCGATCGAACCGCGCGTCCAGGCCACGCTCGACGCGGCCATGAACCTGATCCGGACGGCGGCAGCTTCGGCGGCGATGCACGTCGCAGAGCACCTCAACGTCCTGGCCCAGGTTGCGACCAAGATTTCCGACCGCGACCAGCTCATGACGGCGCAGCAGGAGCTGCGCCGAAACCTCGGCTCGTACCAGAACGCGTTCTACGAATCGATGCGCGAGAAGGTGGTCAAGGAGCTCGCGCCCCGCGTCGACACCAAGAGGAGGCTCGAGTCGGCCGACTGGCAGACGCTCAGCCTGGTCGACGAGAAGGAGGTCGAGGAGCAGATGAACTTCGTCCGCCTCGGCCAGATGATCTCGCACGAGTGCGAGGGCCAGCTGCGCGAGCTCGCCGCCTACATGGGCGCGCTCCTCAAACTCGGCAGCGCCGACGACGAGCGCAATCCGCTGCGCGCCGAGGTCGTCGGCGCGGCGCTGCACCGCGGCATCGAGGCGATCTCGGGCGAGCGCGAGAGCCGCCGCATCCTCGCGCGCGAGCTCGGCCACGCGGTCGCGCATGCCATGCCGCAGTGCTACGACGACGTCGTCCGCCTGCTGCAGGAGCGCGGCGTCCGGCCGGTCCATCTCACCGTTCGCACCGTCGAGGGCCCCGGCAATCAGCTCGGCGGCGCCAACTCCGGCTACGCCAGCCTGCCGCGCGAAGGCTACGTCTCGTCGCGCGGCGGCGCCTACGGCGAGATCGAGTCGGGCGGCGGCGACGCCGAGAGCGACATGGACCTCCTCGCCGCGCACCGGCGCGCGCTCGCGACCGCGTTCCCGGGCCGTCCGGAGGCGGTCGACAGCGTGCGCGACACCTTCGTCCCGTCGCGCGGCGGCGGCCACGCCTCGCGGGCCCGCGTCAATGCCGCCGCCGACCAGCAGCTGATGACGCTGCTGCGCCGGCTGACCGCGATCGCCAGCCAGCCGGGCGATCTCGGCCCGGCGAGCCATCTCGGCCCGGCCACCACCGCGCGCGGGCCATCGTCGTTTCGCTCCGGCCATGCCGGCACCCGCCACGGCGGCGGCGTCGCCAGCACCGGCGGCGGTGACAAGGGCCCGATCTCCTCGCGCAGCGGCCTCGGCGCCGACTCCTCGCGAGGCGGCGCGCCGTCGGGCGAGGCGAGCGTCGCCGGCAGCTACCACGACGGCATCACCGGCCTGATGGCGGTCAACCTGATCCGCGCCCATCGCGAGGAGCTGATCCAGGCGTCGACCGGCAAGCTCGATCACATGGTGATCGACGTCGTCGGCAGCCTGTTCGACCAGATCCTCTCGGACTCGCGCGTGCCGCCGCAGATGGCGCGCGAGATCGCCCGGCTGCAGCTGCCGGTGCTGCGCGTCGCCCTCAGCGACGCGACGTTCTTCTCGACGCGGCGCCATCCGGTGCGTCGCTTCATCAACCGGATCGCCTCGCTCGCCAACGCGTTCGACGATTTCGACATCGGCCCGGGCGCCAAATTCCTGACCCGCGTTCGCAAGCTCGTCGACGAGATCGTCGAGGGCGACTTCGACCAGATCGAGCTGTACGCGGCCAAGGTCGCCGAGCTCGAGAAGTTCACCGTCGAGCAGAGCGAGGGCGCGGTCGAGAAGACCGGCGCGACGGTCGTCCTCGACCAGAAGGAATCCGAGCTGCGCATCCAGCAGCGCTACATGCTGCAGCTGCAGTCGTCGCTCGCGCCGCTGTCGCTGCCGGCGTACATGCAGGATTTCCTGGCCCAGGTGTGGACCCAGGCGCTCGTCCTGGCGACGCGCCGCGACGGCGCCGACTCCGATCGCTGCAAGCGCTATCGCCGCGTCGGCGTCGACCTGGTGATGAGCATCCAGCCGAAGGGCTCGCCGATGTTCAGGAAGAAGTTCCTGATGCAACTGCCGCCGCTGATGAGGGACCTCAACGAGGGCATGGCGTTGATCGGCTGGCCCGAGCAGGCGCAGAAGGAGTTCTTCGGCAAGCTGCTGCCCGCGCACGCGGAGTCGCTGAAGGGCCAGGCGCTAAGCGAGCTCGACCACAACCTGCTCGTCAAGCAGCTCGAGGCGATCTTCGCGATGCCGGTGCCGCTCGCCGAGACGTTCGCGCGCGCCGAGCCGCTGCCCGACGTCCCACCCGAGGTGATCGAGCGCCGCTTCACGCCGGAAGAGGCGAAGCAGGTCGGCCTCGTCAACGAGACGGCGGTCGACTGGGGCGCCTCGGTGAAGGGCAAGGACGTCGGTGGCGTCGACCTCGACCTCGGCGAATCGACGCAGGCGCCGGTCCTGGCGTCGCCGTCGATGGTCGCCAAGCTCGACCCGGCCGCCGCCGACCAACTCGGTCCGACGACGACGGAGACGGGCGAGGCCGGCGAGCCGGCCGGCGGCCCGCAGCTCATCGATCACATCAAGCTCGGCTTCGCCTACCAGATGCACCTGAAGGACGAATGGCAGAAGGTCCAGCTCGCCCACGTCAGCGCGGGCCGCAGCTTCTTCGTCTTCACGCGTGGCGGCCGGCACCAGGAGACAATCTCGATGACCTCGCGCATGCTGGCGCGGATGTGCGAGACCGGACGCTTCCGCGCCGTCGAGAGCACCTACCTGATGGAGCGGGCGACGGTGCGGGCGAGAAAGCAGCTCGCCCAGCTCAGGACGCCGACGCGCCACTGACGACCGCGCCGCCGGCGGCGCGGGGCACACTTGTGCCGCCGACGAGCATGCGCGCCATCCGCACGGCCGCCGCGAAGCTGCGCGGATCCGCGCTGCCGCGGCCGGCGATGTCGAACGCCGTGCCGTGGTCGGGGCTGGTGCGGACGAACGGCAGGCCGAGGGTGACGTTGACGCCGTTCTCGACGCCGAGGTATTTCACCGGGATCAGGCCGTGGTCGTGGGTCATCGCGACGACGATGTCGAACTCGCCCGGATGGCCGGCGCCGTCCCGGGCGCGCATGAACACCGTGTCGGGCGCGTAGGGTCCGCTCGCATCGATCCCTTCGGCGCGCGCCGCCTGCACGGCCGGCGCAATGATGCGCAGCTCCTCGTCGCCGAACAGGCCGCCTTCGCCGGCGTGCGGGTTGAGGCCGGCGACGGCGACGCGCGGCGCGCCGGCGACGAAGCGGCGCGCCGCGGCGTCGGCGATCCGGATCGTCGCGAGGACGGCGTCGAAGGTGATCGCGTCGATGGCCCGGCGCAGCGACACGTGGATCGTCACGAGCACGGTCTTCAGCTCGTCGTTGGCGAGCATCATCCGGACCGGCGGCGCCGTGTCGCCGGCGGCGGCGAGCGCCTGCAGCATCTCGGTGTGGCCCGGGTAGGCGACGCCGGCGGCGGCGAACGCCTCCTTGTGAATCGGCGCGGTCACGAGCGCCGCGGCCTCGCCGGCGCGCACGAGAGCGACGGCGTGCTCGATGCAGCGCGCGGCGGCGGCGCCCGCGCGCGCATCGACCGCACCGAGCGGCGCGTCGACCAAGTCGGCAGCGATGCCGCCGGGCTGCAGCACCGGGATGCAATCCGGCGGCACGCCGGCGGCGTCGGCGGCGCGATCGATCCGCGCCACCGGCAGCAGCCCGCCCGTGAGCGCCGCCGCGCGCCGCATCACGGCGACGTCGCCGACGACGAACGCGCCGCCCGCCTCGGCCGAGCGAAACCACGAGGCGATGATCTCGGGGCCGATGCCGCAGGCGTCGCCCATCGTCAGGGCGAGGGGTCGAACGGGACGTGAAGCCATGCGCCATTGTCGGCGCGAGGCGCCACGATAATGGGCCAGACTCTTTCGCCGACGATGCGCAAGGCCTGGCTTCTCTTCTCGCAGACGGTGACCATCGCGGTCGCGCTCCTGTTCGTCGTCTCGACGCTCAAGCCGGAGTGGCTCGGGCGCGGCCACGACGTCGTGCAGGCGAGCGTCCCCGTCGCGGCGTCGGCGCCGGTCGTGGCGCTGCCGGCGCCGGTGCGCAGCGTCTCGATCGTCGGCGCCAGCACCGCGGCGCTGAGCTACAGCGAAGCCGCCAAGCGTGCCTCGCCGGCGGTCGTCAGCATCACCGCGAGCCGCGCCCGGCGGCGCCCCGACGGCTTCTTCTTCGCCAACCCGGCGCGTTCGGCCGAGCGTCAGGTCGGCATCGGCTCGGGCGTGATCGTCTCGCCGGCCGGCTACCTGCTCACCAACAACCACGTGATCGAAGGCGCCGACGACATCGAGGTCATGCTCGGAGACGGCCGCGGCGCAAGCGCGCAGGTGGTCGGCACCGACCCCGACTCGGACCTCGCGGTGCTGAAGATCGACCTCGAGAAGCTGCCCGTGATCGGCTTCGGCGACGTCGACCACCTGCAGGTCGGCGACGTCGTTCTCGCGATCGGCAACCCGTTTGGCGTCGGCCAGACCGTGACCTCGGGAATCGTCAGCGCGCTCGGACGCAACGGCCTCGGCCGCAACACCTTCGAGAACTTCATCCAGACCGACGCCGCGATCAACCCCGGCAACTCGGGAGGCGCCCTCGTCGACGTCGCCGGCAACCTGATCGGCGTCAACACGGCGATCTATTCGCAGACCGGCGGCAACCTCGGCATCGGCTTCGCGATCCCGGCGAACGCCGCGCGCCAGGTGCTCGAAGGAATCGTCAGCGAAGGCCGGGTGACGCGCGGCTGGATCGGCGTCGAGCCGCGCGACCTGACGCCGGACATCGCGAAGACGCTCGGCCTGCCGGTCAAGCAGGGCGTCCTCATCACCGGCGTCGTCGCCAGCGGCCCGGCGAGCGCGGGCGGCGTGCAGCCCGGCGACGTCGTGCTGATGATCGCCGGCGCCTCGGTCGCGAGCACGCCGCAGCTGCTCAATTCCGTCGCCGCGCTGAAGCCGAACCAGACGACGACGATCCGCGTCCAGCGCGGCGCCAAGTCGCTCGACATCCCGCTGACGATCGGCAAACGCCCACCCTCGCCGCCGCTAGGCATCGAGCGTTGATCAGTCGTCGCCGAGCATCACCTCGCGCGTCGAGCCCCAAGCAGCGCAACGCGGCGCCACCGGCGCCGGCCCCTCCCTCCCGGAGGGAGGGGTTGGGGCGGGAGCAATCCTGTGAGGGCCTTCGCGCCGGCTGCGCCGGCGCGAGGCCCCTGAGTCAGTCGCTCGCTTCGCGAGCGACTGACTCAGGGGCTTGCGTATGCCGGATGAAGATCTGCGCCGCCCAGATGCCGACTTCGTAGAGCAGGCACATCGGGATCGCCAGCGCGAGCTGCGACACCACGTCGGGCGGCGTCAGGACCGCGGCGATGATGAATGCCAGGACGATGAAGTAGGAGCGAAACGCCTTCAGCTTCTCGATGCTGACGATGCCGAGCCGGGCCAGCACGACCACTGCGATCGGCACCTCGAAGGCGGCACCGAAGGCGATGAACATCGTCAGCACGAAGCTGAGATACGCCTCGATGTCGGGCATCGCCGAGACGCTCTTGGGCGCGAAGCTCTGGATAAACGTGAAGACCTTGCCGAAGACGAAGAAGTAGCAGAACGCGACGCCGGCGAAGAAGAGCAGGGTGCTAGAGATGACGAGCGGCATGACGAGCTTCTTCTCGTGCGTGTAGAGGCCCGGGGCGATGAACGCCCACGCCTGGTACAGGACGACCGGCAGGGCGATCAGGAACGCCGCCATCAGCGTGATCTTCATCGGCACGAGGAACGGCGAGATGACGTTGGTCGCGATCAGCGTCCCGCCCGCCGGCAGGTGGGCGACGAGCGGCGCGGCGAGAAGGTCGTAGAGCGCGGCCGGCCCCGGATAGAAGAACAGCACCGCGGCGCAGACGAGGACCGCGACCGAGGCGCGGATCAGCCGGTCGCGAAGCTCGACGAGATGCGAGACGAAGGGCTGCTCGGTTCCCGCCAGCTCGTCCGGGTTCGGGTCAGCCATGACGGACCGGCCGGGCGCCGGACCGACCCCTCGCCGGGCGCCGCCTTGCCGGCGGCAGCGAACCCCGCAACGCGCCGGCAATCTTCATGACAGGCGCTGCGGACGAAAGCGCGCGACCCGCGCCGCGCCCGACTGGGCCCGGCCGCGGATCCCGTTCTTCTGCTTGTACCACTGCGGCATCGCGCCGCGCTTCAGGCGCCAGTTCTTCTTCGGGTGCCGGTACATGGCCGGCGTCGCGTAGGGGCTCTCGCTTCCCAGCGGCGCCACCGTGTCCGCGGGCGGCTGCCAGGCACTGGCGAGATCGGCGCTCGTCTGCCGGACCTCGCTCGAGACCGTCTGCTCGACGTTCCTCGCCGCGTCTTCGAGGTCGGTCTTCATCTTCTTCAGCTCTTCGAGCTCGATCGAGCGATTGACCTCGGCCTTGACGTCGGCGACGTAGCGCTGCGCCTTGCCGAGCAGCGTGCCGACGGTTCGCGCGACGCGCGGCAGCTTCTCCGGGCCGATCACGACGAGCGCGACGGCACCGATCAGGGCCAGCTTGTCGAAGCCGAAATCGATCATGGCGCGAAGCGCGCGAGGTCAGTTGCGCGTCGTCTTGGTCTCGACGTCGACCGTGCCCGGATCGAGCGTCCGCTCGGCGCCGACGCGCTGGGTCGGCGCGGCCGGATCGGCCGGCGTCGCGGTGCCGTCGCGGACGCCGTCCTTGAAGCCCTTGACCGCGCCGCCGAGGTCGCTGCCGATGTTCTTCAGCTTCTTCGTGCCGAAGATCAGCACGACGATCAGAAGCACGATCAGCCAGTGCCAGACGCTGAATGAACCCATGATGCTTCTCCGAGAGGAATTGGCCGCGATTCTAGGTCAGCCCTTCGCCCACGGCCGCGGGCCGCCCATGACGTGGACGTGGAGGTGCGGCACCTCCTGCAGCCCGTCGACGCCGGTGTTGACGAGGGTGCGAAACCCGTTCGTCACGCCGAGCTCCTTCATCAGCCGCGGCGCGAGCGCGAAGATGCGGCCGAGGAGCGGCGTCTCGGCCTCGCCGACGTCGTAGAAGCTGACAAAGTGCTCCTTCGGGACGATGAGCACGTGCACCGGCGCCCACGGGGCGATGTCGTGGAAGGAGAGGATGTCGTCGTCTTCGTAGGCCTTGCGGCAAGGGATCTCGCCGGCGACGATGCGACAGAAGATGCAGCCCGGGTCTCGCTTCATGGCGACCTCACGCCGGCATCGGCATCGGCGTGTTCGACGACAGGTTCAGCCAGCCGCGGGCGATCCGGTAGAGGAACCAGAGCGAGATGATCCCCCAGGCGATCCAGCCCGGGAAGTAGAGGAGAAGGAACAGCGGGAACGTGACCAGGTACAGGCCGCCTGCCCAGAGGACGCTGCGGATGCGCCAGCTGAAGTGCGATTCCTGCCAGGTGCCGCGCGCCGCGTCGCGCTTCCACATGTCGAGGAAGAAGGCGACCAGGAGGAGCAGCACGCTCGCCTGCACGCCGGGCAGGACGGCGCCGACCGCGACCACCGCGTGCATGAAATAGCTGATGTGGCCGATCGTCTTCAGCTGCTCCGGGTTCTGCATCTCGATCACGTCGTTCATGTTCCGTCTGCCTCTCTCGATGACATCTTGCGGGCGGCGAATTCCTCGAGCCCCGACTGGCCCTCGCGCCGCTCGAGCTCGGCGAGGACATCGCCCGGCGTCAGGCCGTGGCCGGCGAGCGCAATCAGGGTGTGGAACCAGAGGTCGGCGACCTCGGCGACGATCCGCTTCGGGTCGCCGTCCTTGCACGCCATGACGACCTCGGTCGCCTCCTCGCCAATCTTCTTCAGCACCGCGTCCTCGCCCTTGCCGACGAGGCGGGCGACGTAGCTCGACGCCGGATCGGCGCCGCGCCGCGCCGCGATCACGCCGGCGAGCCGCGCCAGCGTCTCGTTGCCCTTGGCGGTGCGTTCGTCCATTCCGCCGCTATCTGTAGATGCGCTCCGGGTCTTTCAAGACCGGCTCGACGGCGTGCCACTCGCCTTTTTCGTAACGCTGGAAGAAGCACGAGTGCCGCCCGGTGTGGCAGGCGATCGTCGGCTCGCCGGCGCCGGCGCCAGTCTGCTCGACCTTGAGGAGGACGACGTCGTTGTCGCAGTCGAGACGGAGCTCGCGGACCTTCTGGACGTTGCCGCTTTCCTCGCCCTTCTTCCACAGGCGCCCGCGCGAGCGGCTCCAGTAGACCGCCTCGCCGAGCTCGGCGGTCTTCTCCAGCGCCTCGCGGTTCATGAACGCGAACATCAGCACGTCGTTCGAGCCGACCTCCTGCGCGATCGCCGGAACGAGGCCGTTGGCGTCCCACTTCACCTCGTCGAGCCAGCTCATCGGCCCAGTGTATCTGCGCCCTCCGCAGCGACGCAGGTCGGGCCCGCGAATCCCCGCTCGGCGGCGAACCAGTCGAGCACCGGCAGGGTTCCCGGCAGCACCGGCGTCACCGTCACCGGCAGGGTCTGCCACGCCATCGACTGGCCTTCGCGCATCTCGAACTCGCCGCGCCAGTCGTGCACCTTGCAGAAATGGAGGCGAACGCGGGCGTGGGCGTAGTCCATGCGGGTCACCTGCCAGGGAACCGCGTCGACGATGTCGATGCCGATCTCCTCGTGCAGCTCGCGCGCGAGCGCCGCGACGACCGACTCGCCGCGCTCGACCTTGCCGCCCGGGAATTCCCACCAGCCGGCGTAGACCTTGCCGGCCGGCCGCGACGTCAGGAGGAAACGACCGGCCGCGTCGATCAGGACGCCGACGGCGACGTCGACGATGCTGTCGCCGCCTTCATCGGCCGCCGCGCTCACGCGTGGCGTCCCGCGTAGTCGCGCGCGAACTGGTAGGCGACGCGTCCCGAGCGCGAGCCGCGCTCGAGCGCCCAGACGAGCGACTCCTGGCGCGCCGCGGCGACCGCGTCGGCGCCGACGCCGAAGCCGCGCAGCCACTCGGCGACGATCGCCAGGTACTCGTCCTGGCTGAACGGATAGAAGCTCACCCAGAGGCCGAAGCGCTCGGAGAGCGAGATCTTCTCCTCGATCACTTCGCCGGGATGGACCTCGCCGTCCTCGGTATGGCGATAGCTGAGGTTCTCCTTCATGTACTCGGGAAGGAGATGGCGCCGGTTGCTCGTGGCGTAGATCAGCACGTTGTCGGTGCTCTCGGCGACCGAGCCGTCGAGGATCGACTTGAGCGCCTTGTAGCCCGGCTCGCCTTCGTCGAAGCTGAGGTCGTCGCAGAAGATGACGAAGCGCTCGGCGCGGTCGGCGACGAGGTCGACGATATCGGGCAGGTCGACCATGTCGCTCTTGTCGACCTCGATCAGGCGCAGTCCCCGGGCCGCGAACTCGTTCAGGCACGCCTTGATCAGCGAGCTCTTGCCGGTGCCGCGTGCGCCCGTCAGCAGGACGTTGTTGGCGGCCTTGCCGGCGACAAACTGCTCGGTGTTGCGGACGATCCGCTCCTTCTGCGCGTCGACCTCGACCAGCGAGCCGAGCCGGATCGCGGCGACGTGGCGCACCGGCTCGAGCCTGCCGCCCGTGCCGCCGCGCGTCCGATAGCGAAACGCCGTCGATCCGTTCCAGTCGGGTGCCGTCAGCGGATGCGGCAGCACATGCTCGAGCCGGGCGACGAGCGCCTCGGCACGCGCGATCAGCGCCAGCAGCGGTGCAGCGTCGAACGCCATCGCCGCGTCAGGCCGCGCAACGCTCGCCGGGCAGCGGCGACGCGCGGCTGCGCATCGCCGCGACGGCGCCGTCGGCGATCGGGAAGACGCGGTCGCTCGCGCCGGCCTGGATCGGGTGCATTCCGGTGAACGCGCCGAACGCGGGCAGCACGCCGACGTCGTCGCCGAGCCAGAAGCATGGCAGGCGCAGGTGGTCGAAGCTGCGGCCGCCGAGGCTCACGCACGGGTGCAGGTGGCCCGCGAGAACGTACGCGCCGGGACGCGGCCGCGGGTGATGACAGAGCGCGAAGCCGTCGAGCTCGAACGGCTCGTCGACGACGCGCATGCCGAGGTACGGCGGCGGATCGCCGGCGCGGCTGTCGTGGTTGCCGCGGACGAGGACGAGCTCGAGGCTGGCGTGCGCGCGCCGCCAGCGCGCGACCGCGCCGAGCGTCGCCGGCGCGTGCGAGCGCGCCGAATGAAGGAAGTCACCGAGGAAGACGATTCGGCGCGCGCGCCAGGTCGCGATCAGCGCCGACAGCATCGCCAGGGTCTCGCTGGTCGTGCCGCGCGGCACCGGAACGCCGAGGGCGCGAAACGTCACCGCCTTGCCGATGTGCGCATCCGCGATCAGCAGCGTCCGGCTGGCGGCGAGGAAGGCGGCCTTGGCGCCGAGCAAGGTGAGCGGCCGGCCGCCGGCGAGGATCGTCGTCACGACCGCGCGCCCAGGTCACCCGTCACGCCGCGAACAGGCGCAGCGCGACGTCGAGGTGCTCGGTCGGGCTCTTTCTGAATCCCGAGCGCGCGAAGCGGTGCAGTCGGCCGATCGCGAACGCGGTCAGCGCCGACGCCTGCGCGTGGGCGTCGACGGTCGGCGTCTGCGAGCCGGCGCCTTCGGCGAGCTGGCGCAGGCTCTGGCGAAGCTGCGACTCGATCCGCTCGAAGAACTGGTTCATCCGCGCGGTCAGGCGGTCGTTCTCGAACACCAGCGCGTCGCCGACCATGACGCGAGTCATGCCGGGATTCTTCTCGCCGAACTGGAGCAGGACGGCGAGGACCTTCTGGACCTGGACGCCCGCGTCAGCCTCGCGCTCGACGATCTGGTTGACGAGCGTGAAGACGCTCTGCTCGATGAACTCGATCAGGCCCTCGAACATCTGCGCCTTGCTCGCGAAGTGGCGATAGAGCGCCGCCTCGGAGACGTCAAGCTTGGCGGCGAGCGCCGCCGTCGTGACGCGCTCGGCGCCGGGCTCCTGCAGCATCGTCGCGAGCGTCTCGAGGATCTGGACGCGGCGCTCGCCGGGGCGCGGGCGCTTCCTTGCCGGTGCGACCGGTGCGAGCGCCGGCGCGGTGCCGGGAACGAGCGCCTCGTCGGGAAAGGGAGGGGTACCCTCGACCGCGCCGTCCTCGGAAGCGCCGGAAGCCCCGGCGGGCGGATCTGAGGAGGGGGTCATCGGGGGCGGGCGAGGTGCCGGAGCGCGCCGATTTTGGCATAGAGGTAGAGCGGCTTCGGGCAGGCTCGACGCGCCGTCGGCGCAGCGCGAAACCCGCTCGTGGCCGTGCCGCGCGAGGTGCCGCGAAAGCGATCGCCGACGTAGCGCTGCATCCAGACGGTTCGCATGCCGAGCGAGCGTGCCGCCTTCAGGTGGACGAGCGTGTCCTCGACCAGGACGCAGCGGCTCGGCACGACGCCGAGGCGGGCGGCGACCCGGCGCAGCATTCGGGCGTCCGGCTTGGGGCGAAGCGATCCGAACATCGTCATGTCCTCGATCGTGATGACGCCGTCGAAGTGGCGCATCAGGCGAAGCTTTGTCAGGACGCGCATCGCGTACGCACGCGGCGCGTTGGTGAGGATGAACTTGGGTCCGGGCAGCCGGGCCAGCGCGGCGCGATCGTGCGTGCTCGTTCGCAGCCGCTCCTCGAGCCCGGGCAGACGGTGCGTCTGGTCGAGGAAGTGCGCGGCGCGGACGCCGTGGTGGCGCACCAGCCCGAGCAAGGTCGCGCCGTACCTCAGCCAATACTTCTCGCGCAGCCGGTCGGCCTCCTCGTGGCTGACGCCGACATGCTCGACGACGTAGTCGCCGATCGCGACGTGCATCTCGCCGAAGGCGGCGTTGCTCGCGTCGTGCAGCGTGTTATCGAGATCGAACAGCCAGACCCTGTCGGCCTTGCGGCCGCCAGGGTCCGACTGCGCCACAGGATTGCACCCTCCCCGCTTCGCTCCCCTCCCGCCAGACGGGAGGGGCGGACGCCTCCGGCGTCCCTGAATCATCGCGAACGAATCATCGTCCCGTAGGCTTGCTCGGTAAGGACCTCGAGCAGCATCGCGTGCGGCACCCGGCCGTCGATGATGTGCACCGTGTTGACGCCGTTCTTGGCCGCGTCGAGCGCCGACTGGATCTTCGGCAGCATGCCGCCCGAGATCGTGCCGTCGGCGAACAGCTCGTCGATCTCGCGCGCCGTCAGGTCGGTGAGGAGCTTGCCGGACTTGTCGAGCACGCCCGGGATGTTGGTCAGCATCATCAGCTTCTCGGCCTTGAGCACCTCGGCGAGCTTGCCGGCGACGACGTCGGCGTTGATGTTGTAGTTCTCGTTGTCGGCGCCGAAGCCGAGCGGCGAGATCACCGGGATGAAGGCGTCGTCCTGGAGCGCCTTGACGACGCTCGGGTCGATCGACTCGATCTCGCCGACCTGGCCGACGTCGTGCTCCTTGCTCGGGTCGTTGAGGTCGAGCATGCGCAGCTTCTTGGCGCGGATGAGCCCGCCGTCGCGGCCGGTGAGG
>Ga0207644_10000262_pt1 | contig 35454 bp, 39 predicted proteins | sample KBSS73metaG_FD_184326 | JGI IMG/M metagenome (GOLD analysis project Ga0207644, IMG submission 184326) | Switchgrass rhizosphere microbial communities from Kellogg Biological Station, Michigan, USA - KBS S7-3 metaG (SPAdes) (version 2) | ecosystem: Host-associated > Plants > Roots > Rhizosphere... | reverse complement strand
CAATCGTTGCCGCCGTGCAGCGAAACGCCAGAGCGGGCGTAGCTCAGGGGTAGAGCACAACCTTGCCAAGGTTGGGGTCGAGGGTTCGAATCCCTTCGCCCGCTCCAGTTTCCCATAGGAAAAGCAGCAAGTTAGATGGTCTGATCGGGCTTGTGAGGCCTGAGCTGGGCCGTCGTGGGTAACTTATGGGTAACAACGGCGAAAAAATCAGAGCTGTTGAGCGCGCCTCGATTGGCAGCCTCTTCACCCTCCTCGCGGAAGTCATTAAGAGCGCCTCGGAGGCATTCAGGGGGCATAATGACGTTCATCAACACGCGAGTTCAGCACGCGGTTGGCCAAGGGTTTTTTCATACGGGGCATCTGAAAGAGGACGATCAGGTCAAGCTGCGCTACATCTACGATTGTGGAGCAATGGCGAGATACGGCAAAAGCCGCTCGGCCTGTATCGACGCCCATATAATGCAGGTCGGTCCGAACTCGGTTGTCGATGTCCTCTTCATCTCTCACGCTCATGCTGATCACATAAACGGGCTAACCCGCCTGCTGGACCGAGGGTCCGGCCTACGTGTGCGCACGATCATCTTGCCGCTCCTTGATGTTCGTGATCGACTGATGGCGTATGCGCGGACAGCAACAGAAGATCGTGCCTCTGCAGCTGATAAATTTTATCAGTCGTTCATCGTTGACCCTGCTGCAGCCCTGTCGCGCTTTGGTCCGGAACGCATAATCTTTGTTGAACGAGGTAACGGTGGCGGTGCGCCAGGAAGCGATGGTGAGCCGCCGATGCCCGTCGGCGGTGATTGGTGGCTTGATCAAACCGCTGAAACATTGCCTTGGAAGCTCGTCGGTCGGGGTCGATACCGCACTGTTGCCCCCTCTGCTGACGGCGGGCTTTCGGCAAAGGTTAACGTGATTCCCGACACAATGGCCCTGATGGCTGTATCAGGGGCGCCCTATCTAAGCTGGTTGTTGGCGCCGTTTGTTGATCCAACAGCCGCCTCGGATCGCAAGCTATTTTTCAATGCGCTCGGCGCCGAGATAGGCATGTCAAGCCGCAAGTTGGCCTCCTGGTTAAAATCAACCACCAACGTGCAAGGCTTGCTTACAAACCGAACTGCTGCATTGAGGGCAGCTTACGCGGCGGTGAACAAGGACCTCAACGTAACGTCGCTGTGCCTGTATTCTGGGCCGAGCAGCAATGCGGCGGCAGGATTACAAACGCGACTCATTGCGCGCTTTGGAAGCTGGGAGGCAGATCAGCGGTCTACCCCATTGGCGTGGCTTGCCACCGGAGATGCAGCACTGGCCTCGCCGGTCAGACGAAAAGCATTCCTGGCCCACTATGGAAGGCTGTTAAGCGAGGTCGTCACGTTGACCCTTCCACACCACGGATCAGATCACAATTTTCATGCAGATCTTGTCAATCACGTTCCGGCTAATTTTTTTATTGCTGCAGCTGATCGTTTTAGCAACTGGAGCCATCCCGGGCCGGGTGTTCAGCAGTCGATTGCGTCCAAGGGCAGATTTGTCTCGGTGGTTACATCCAACCGGAACTCGGCCGTGGCAGAATACGTTTTCGTAGCATGAAGCCCATTATCCCACTCGAAAGCCCTTGGCCAAGCTACAGACGAAAAATGGGAACAAGGTAGGCAGCATGGGGGAAGATATCGAGATCGCCCTAAAAGCCGCTCGAAGAGCTTTGTGCCCAATTGTGGTCATACGATGGCTGGCAGGAAGCTAAGAACAGCTGCTTCATTTCAGATATTAGCGGGTCTTGCCGAGCGACGGCGGTATACACTAGCCGCAGCGGGGCATACCGCATAGCCATTACAATCACCCCTTGCGTAGGGTTTCATATAGTTCACCTGGGCCGAGCAGGATTTCCTTCAAGCCCCTACGAATACTTTCACTCCGCAGAGCTTGGCTGCTCATCATCTCGTGCGCGGCGAGCGCATCCATAACCGCATTGAGGATTTCGCTCGATAATGTCGGCGATGCGGCGAACTGTGCCTTGGTGTTGTTCTGCGCCTGAACCCGCAAGACTTCGGACTCCAGCAGTTTACCTTTAATCACATTGTTCACGTAGATCAGCTGGTCGTCGTCGGTAAGTTCGCCTTCGAACAGATCGTTCACCTTAGCGATGATTTCCGCCAGTTGGGCCTTCTCCTTGTCTTGGACGCTCCCCGAGCCGATACCCGTAATCGGTGGCAACAATACGGAATCGCCTCCGATCGAAAGGTTTCGCTTGCCCTGATTTTTAAGGTTATGGTGGGTAAGCTTCACGCCGGACAAATCCACGCCTTCGCGTTCGCGACCAAATTGCAACAGCGGGATCAGGCGTTTGTAGAACAAGAAGCGCTTTTCGATTTCGGTGCTGGCATAATCAAAAATCTGTGACAAGAAGGTGTAGATACGAACGAACCCGCCCATGTCGCTGCGGAACAGGATCAGGGCGTTCATTTCGTCGCGAGCTTCATCTTTTGCTACTTTATCCCGCGCTGCCATCAATCGTTCCTGGGCATCCTTGAACAGATGCAGGAGACGCTGGGCCACAGGTTCAAGCGCCGCAATCAACTGGCTTTGTGTCGCAGCGGGATCGAGTTCTACCCTCACCAGCCGGTCAATTTCGTATTGATCGTAGTGACCGGAAGCATCAAGCTTGGCACGTAGGTCGAAAATCAGGTTAGGATCGGTTGTGGCTTCGATCTCCGCCGTCTCGTAGTATTGCCGGAAGGCCTTGAGTACCTCCTCCGAACTGTTCACGAAATCGAGGATATAGGTGGTATCCTTGCCCAGATGGGCGCGGTTGAGACGCGATAGCGTCTGCACCGCCTGAATGCCGGCCAGCCGCCGATCAACATACATGCCGCAGAGGAGCGGCTGGTCAAAGCCGGTCTGGAACTTGTTGGCCACTAGCAGGATCTTGCAATCCTCGTCGGTGAAAGCATCGCGGATGTCCCGGCCTCTCAGACCGGGATTGAGTCTGGCGCTGGTTTCCGACAGCGGCTCTCCCGTGCCCTCGGGATCGTTCACTTCCCCGGAAAAGGCCACCAGCGTGGCCATCTTGTAGCCCTGCGATTTTATGTATTTCTCGATGGCGATTTGCCAGCGCACAGCCTCCAGCCGACTGCCCAGCACGACCATCGCCTTCGCCTTGCCGTCCAGCAACGGGGCTACGTTCTCGCGGAAGTGCTCGACAACAATCTGCACTTTCTGCGCGATGTTGTAGGGGTGGAGGCGGACCCAGCGCATGATGCTCTTCATGGCCGCGCTCTTCTCCACCTCCTGGTCGTCCCATTCCTTGCCCCCGTTGGCCAGCTTGAAAGCCAGCCGATAGGGCGTGTAATTCTTCAGCACATCGAGGATGAAGCCCTCCTCGATCGCTTGCCGCATCGAATAGACATGGAACGGCGTGGGCTTGTTCGTCTCGCTGGCGGGAAGATTGGAATTGGGCCGGCGGCCGAACAGTTCCATCGTTTTCGTCTTCGGCGTCGCAGTGAACGCAACATAGGTCACACCGTCCGCAGAAGCGCGCGCGGCCATCTGTGCGGCCAGAAGATCTTCGGAGCTGATTTCCCCGCCGTCGCTGATTTCCTCGATTTCCTCTGGCGTCAACACAGCCTTGAGTTTTGCGGCGGCTTCCCCGGCCTGGCTGCTGTGGGCCTCGTCGGCGATCACGGCAAAGCGTTTGCCCTGCGTGGCCGCACGTTCCCGCACTGCTTCAAGAGCAAAGGGGAACGTCTGCATGGTGCAGACAATGATTTTCTTGCCTGCGTCCAGCGCCACTGCCAGTGCCGCGCTCTTGCTCCCGCCGTCGCTGGTGATGGTGGCAACAACGCCTTTGGTCCGTTCGAACTCGAACAAGGCTTCCTGCAACTGGGCATCAATCACATTGCGGTCGGACACAACGATGACGCTTGAGAAAATCTTATCATCCTGATCGTCGTGTAGATCGGCCAGGAAATGGGCGGCCCATGCAATGGAGTTTGTCTTCCCCGATCCGGCGCTGTGCTGAATTAGGAAACGACCGCCAGCCCCTTCCAATCTTACCTGCGCCCGCAATTGGCGCGTAGCATCAAGCTGATGGTAGCGCGGGAAGATGATCCCGCTGATCTGTTTCTTTTTGTCGCGCCGGGCGATCATGTAGCGGCCGATGATTTCGAGCCAACCATCGCGCTGCCAGACTTCCCGCCATAAATAGTCGGTCGGATGGCCAGGGCCGCCGATGGGATTGCCCGCACCGCCAAGATTGCCCCGATTGAAGGGCAGGAAGCGCGTAGCACCGCCTTCCAGCTTGGTAGTCATCATCACATCGCGATTGCTGACGGCGAAGTGGATGAGCGCGCCAGTCGAGAAGGCCAGTAGCGGCTCGCCACGAGGGGGACGGTCGAACTTGTATTGGTCGATTGCATCGCCAACCGACTGCGTGAAATCGGTTTTCAACTCGGCGGTGGCGACAGGAATCCCGTTTAAGAAAAGGCCAATGTCGATGCAGTTCTCATTGGCTTTGGAATAATGCAACTGCCGCACCACGCGCAGACGGTTGGCCTGATACCGCGCTACGATGTCCCGGTTCATGCCGGAGGCCGGAGCGAATTGCGCCAAGCTGACCAGCCCCTTTACCCCGATCAGTTCGACGCCATAGCGCAAGACGTCCAGCGTGCCGCGATCATCGAGCGATTTGCGCAGGCGGTCGCACAACACATCGAGCGCGGCCGGCCCATGCGCCTTGGTCAGTGCCTCCCACGCCTGCCGCTGGGTTGCTTGCAGCCACGCCTGCACATCTTCGGGAAAGAGCGCGCGGGTGCGATCATAACGGCCGGCAGATCTGTCTTCGTACAGCCAGCCACCCGCCGAAAGGTCCGCGCAGATTTCGTCCTCGAAGCTGACTTCCTTGTGGAGGCTCATGCGACAGTCCTACCCCAGTCGTTCCAGACGCGGTTTCAGCACTTGCTCAAGCTTCACCATCGCATCGACGAGATTGCGCTGAACCTTCGGCCAGTTCTCCCGGTCTGAGCGGTATCCGCCATCAACCAGCGCGCCAATCAGAGTGCCTTTCTGGCCTTCCTCCTTTTTCCAGATCAGTGGGCGGCCGAAATCCTGTTCGATCTGGGCCTTTTCGGCCTCAAGCTGGCGAAAAACAGTTTCGTCGTCTGCGATCCAGAGGTGAACCTGAGAGTCACGCTGACGGATGGTGTAATTAAATGTGCATCCGTGTTTTCCGGCTGACGCTGAGATCCAATTCTCTTTTGTCGGTTTGCGGCCGGCATGAAGAGGAGAGTGCTGGGCGGCCAACTCCAACAGAACCGCCCAAAACTCCATTCGCTCATCATGCCGCTCGCTGCGGTTCTTCCTCTCGGCCTGACGCTTGACGCCGATCTGGGTCTGGAAGCTGGCGGTTTCGGGCAGGGGGATCAATTGCTGCACATCGAGCAGGATGGAGCTATCGGCCATGCGATAGGGCTGTAGCCGCACACACCGAATATCGATGCCCCGATCCAGCAGCCACAGGACTGCCGTTGTCAATTCCTTGCTGAAATTGGCTGACGCCAGGATGATGCGCGTGTCTTGGCCAAACTGGTCCTCATCCGGGCTGGCCCAGCCGAGGAAATCGAGAATTGCCGCCTGCGCCCCGTCATGGTCTGGTTGGCTGGAATTACGATAGCGGGCGTGGGTTTCGATCAATTGTTCGAACGTCATGGCAGAGATCATGGCCGCGTAGCGCAGAGCCTGCAGCTCCATGTGCCCGCCATCCTCGGTGCGTTTCAGTTCGACGACCACAAGGTTGGCATCCGTGTCGATGCACAGCAGGTCGATCCGCCGGGAACTGTCCACCCATTCGCCGAACTCCTCGGCGATCACCATCAGGCCCTCGTCGAGCACTGCGATGTTGGCTTTCAGCAATTGCTGGATATGCCGCCGCTCATGGATATTCTCGGCGGTGAAGCTGGTCGCCGAAACGGGAACAAGCTGTTCGTTGGTAAGGGCATAGATCGCCATCAGGTCAGGCTCCCGCTGCTCATGCGAACAATTTTCCTTGGTTATCGGTTCGCGGTGCCGAGCCATCGGGCACGAGGTCGTTGCGGCGCATCCAATCTAGCCAATGATCCAGATCGGCGCGCTTGAACTTCTTGGCCTTTTCAGGGTGCCAGTCATTGAGAACGCCGTTGCAGATGGCGTCATCATCGGCCGCTTTTCCGGCGGCGAGCAGATCATTCCACACCGCATAAAGCGTGGCCGCCGCTTCTACACCGTCCCTGCCGATACCCTTGAGCAAGGACAGTAACGCGAGAAATCTCTCCGCCCGGTCTTCTCCAACCAATGCCGACAATGCGTCGGAGGGAGGCTGATAGCCCTTGGGAACAACATAAGTGACCGACTTGCGCTCGTCTTGGGGCTCGCTGGTTACGATGGCGCAGATTTCCCCAGCTCCACGCTCCATGGCCGCAATCAGGCTTTGGTCATATGGACCGGCGGCGTAGCGCTCATATGTCCCTTTCAGATCCTCAAATCCGGCGTGCGCTTCGGCGAGATATCCTGCCTTCATCACTGCCATGCGCCCCATCGGCCCAAGTTCGCGAATGGAGTATGCTCCTACTACGGCTCGCAGCGGCGGCAGGGATGATCGTCGGGCGCTCTCGACAGATACGACATTGCTCTGCAAAATCACGCCACGCACGTCAATCTTGCCTGTTACGGCGGCGGATATCAGCGCAGCGCGGCGCTCTTGAAGCAGGGTGATGGCAAATTGGGCTTCGCCCATCAACAACTTGAACTCACCCAGCAGTTCGGACAGCCATTCAGCTATCAATCTTTGTTCCGAAATTGGCGGAAATACTCCAATTACGCGAAGCAGATTCTGGATCGACAAGCGCGGAAGACCTGCTCCTTTCACAAAGCTCTCAACCTGAGCCGTCACGACTGAAGATTGGCAAAGGTAGTCCAAGAAATCTGCATCGAGTTCGGAGGGGCATGGCCGGATGATGATCAGCGATGATGCAACTACGAAGTCCCTTGCCTCTCGGACAACCACTGTTCGACCGATGGTTCCGTCCTTGCTAAACAAAACGTCACCTTCGACAGGCTGACAGCCTGTGCGGACGAGATACTCATAACTGCTTTCTGACGTCAGTAGGCACCCCTCAAAATTGATCCCGTCCTCCGATACGTCCTTTGTCGAGACAAAGGCTCGCGTGCCGCCTTCTGTCTCGGGCGAAATGTGCGCGCCGTCGGTAATCTTATTGCACAGGCGCTTAAGTGCAGTTGCATCCCAATGTGCAGGGATTTCGCCGAGCCATGGGATGCCGCTGTTTTTCATGATGGCGTTGGGGTTGAGGCCCTTGGTGACGGCGTGGGATATGACCGCCTGCCGCTTTTCCTTCAGCAGCGCGATCAACCGCTCCTGCTCCGTCACCAGCGCATCGATCTTCGCCGTCTCCCGGTCGAGGAAGGCGGCGATGGCGGTTTGCTCGGCAAGGGGCGGGACCGCCAGGCAGATCGCCTTCATTTCACCGTAGTTGGTGCTCCAAAGGTCGGCGACGATACCCTTGCCGTAGCGGTAATACTCTTCCTGAAACGCCACTGACCGAAACATGTGGTGGACAAAGCCCCCATCCAATCCTTCGTCGGGCCGTATTACCGTATTGATAAGGGAAACCGACCCATCAAGATCAGACAAGCCGGACGAGCCTTTGCGATCAGACCGGCTGTTAATGACGAAATCGCCCGCCAAGACGCACTTGCGATTATCATTGTCGTCTGTCTTTGCGGCGGTATCGAGTTGCGGGACGATGCCGTTCTTAGTTACAGACAGAGGAGGAAAGTCGGTGTCGCTTACCTTCTCGCGCCGCTCACAGAACCTTGCACCCACGCGGGTAAGCTCCCAGTGCCCTGGCACCTCACCCAACCAAGCAACGCCGCTATCCTTGTAATCTGGATATGCCGGAAAGCTCACGCCGCCAGATCCCGTAGCAAGGCCTGAATACGCCCCGTCACTTCGGCCAGATCGGCATCGATTTCCGCCAATGGCCGGGGCGGTTCGAACACATAGAAATGCCGGTTGAACGGGATTTCGTAGCCGATCTTGGTTTTGGCATGGTCGATCCATGCCTCGGGCGCGTGAGGCTTCACCTCACGGGCGAAATAGGCCTCCACGTCCTCGGCCAGCGGCACATTCTCGGTATCGCGCAAGCTGCTGTCCGGTTGGGGCTTGCCCTTGGCCTTGCCGCGCTGGCCCAGCACTACATTGCCCGCTTCGTCGCGCAGGGGACGTTCCACCGTGATGGTGCGATAGCCGAAGCTCTTGTTATCGAAGATGCGGGAGAGCGGGGCCAGCTTGATCTTGCCGCCTTCCGGCGCGGCTGGGGCGTCATCACCGGCAAGCACGATCTCGCGCGCCACCTCCTTGCCGTCAGCGTTCAGCCCGGTGGCCAAGTCGGCCTCGACGAAAGAGCCGAACACCCGGGTGACATCGGCGATCTGCTGTTCGCTCATCTCCTTGCGCTTGCTGCCCAGTGATTTCCGCATCTTCCGCCAGAAGGAGCTGGCGTCGATCAACTGCACCTTGCCGGCGCGTTCGGCTGGTTTTCTGTTGGACAGAATCCAGACATAAGTGGCTATGCCCGTGTTATAGAACATATCGGTGGGCAGGGAGATGATCGCCTCCACCAGATCGCTCTCCAGCACATGACGGCGGATCTCGCTTTCCCCACTTCCAGCCCCACCCGTGAATAAGGGTGATCCATTGAGGACAATGCCGAATCGGCAGCCGCCCTCGGTCCACGGCCGCATCTTGGAAAGCAGGTGCATCAGGAACAGCAGCGATCCATCCGACACGCGCGGCAGGCCGGGGCCGAAGCGGCCGGCGTGACCCAGCCGCTTGTGCTCGTCCTCCACCTCCTTTTGCACCTTTTTCCACTCGACGCCGAAGGGCGGGTTGGAAAGCATGTAGTCGAACGTCTGGCCGTGGTGGCCATCGTCGGACAGGGTGTTGCCCTGAACGATGCGGGCGATGTCCTGCCCCTTGATCAACATGTCCGCCTTGCAAATCGCGTAGGACTCGGGATTCAGTTCCTGCCCCGACATCGTAAGTTGGGCCTGCGGGTTGTGCTCGTGCAGATATTCGCCGGCGATCGACAACATCCCCCCCGTACCAGCGGTCGGATCATATATGGACCGAACGACACCGGCCTTAGACAGCACATCATCATCTTCGACGAACAGCAGGTTCACCATTAGCCGGATGACTTCACGCGGGGTGAAATGCTCACCGGCCGTTTCGTTCGAGATTTCCGCAAACTTGCGGATCAACTCCTCGAAAGCGAGACCCATCTGGTTATTGTCCACTTTGGCCGGGTGGAGATCGATCCGGGCGAAACGCTCCGTCACCTGATAAAGCAGGCCGTTCTTGGACAACCGGTCGATCTGCGCTGCGAACTCGAACTGTTCGAAAATGTCTCGTACCTCAGGCGAGAAGCCCTGAATGTAGGAGAGCAGGTTGGTGCCAATATGGTCCTGATCGCCAACCAGTTTGGCGAGATTGAGCGAGCTGCGATTGAAGAAGCTTTGCGCCGCCGCGCGTAGCAGAAACGGATCGGGACGGCCTGCCTCGGCTTCCTTGAGGACGACGGCTTTGGTCGGTTCCAGCACGCAATCCAGCCGGCGCAGGACCGTGAAGGGCAGAATTACCCGGCCATATTCCGATTGCTTGTAATCGCCGCGCAGTAAGTCGGCTACAGACCAGATGAAATTTGAAAGCGACTGGTGATTCAACTCGGTGTCCCCTGCCCGGCGCTCTGATGCACTACCAAAGTTATCGGAGCAAGGCTGAGCCGCTATATAACTGAAGATCTAAATCCAATTACGGGACGCTCCCGCATCGGCGGTCAATTGCCGTAGGGCGCATAAGGGGGCATATCGTAGGCGTTGCGAATGCTATGGAAGATCGGGACGCATCATCAGCGCTCAATATCTAACCCCAAGTCATGCAGTATCGCACGATGGCGGATCAACACATCACCCAGCCGTCATCCTACCGACTTTCGGCAATGCCTGTTTCGGATCGAAACGCTTCCGGAACACTGCGACCATCGATCACTTGCCAACGCGGATGATCGCGCCCTAAACATTGCCCGCTTCCCGTGAAAGCCGGGAGGTGGGGCGTAGTAACCTCTCTTGAAGCACCTCGGTCGCCGATTTTTCGGAGGCCGGGTGGCGCACGTGGATGTCCAGCCGGCTTGCCGGTAAAGACGTGCGCGCTCGTTGCTTCAGCGGGTTACTAACATCCGGCTTCGGCCGTCGCCCCAAGCGGACATAGGGGCGGCATCGGTCAAGCGAACACCGCCCTGTCGGATGGGGGCGAAGATGAGCAAGCAATGCCCGAAATGCGGGGCAACTGACACGGTCAAGGCCAGCCTGGCGCACGAGGCTGGTACCAGCGACATCAACGCGGTTACAGTTGGTGCCGGGCTAGACGGCGGTGGGGTGGGAGTCGGTGCGGCAAAATCAAGGGGAACGTCGCAATCACTGCTGGCGATGCGCGTAGCGCCACCGGCAGGTAAATATAACAGCGGCGTCCTCTTCCTCGTTCTGGCGGGGTTGGCAACCTATGGCTGCATATCCGTAGGCTTACCGTGGTGGGTTTGGCTCATTCTGGTGCTTGCGTCGGGCGGGCTTGTATCTCCTCTCTTCATGGCCGAAGCGCGTGAGCATCAGCAAAAGCTCAAGGAATATGAGCTGAAATGGCTGTGCCAGCGCTGTGGTGAAATCAGCAGCTTTGGTGGGCCTAAGGCAACTGCCCCAACACCAGCGCTCGACCTTCATCAGATTCAGCACAAGCTGCAGGCTTCAATATCAGAAGCGCAATGGGTTTGCTCAAGCTGCAACGGTCCGCTCAACTATCAAGCGGAACCATGCCCCACATGTGCCTTGAACGGCAAAGACGTTGGTCCAAGCACACCGGTTATCATAGCGATCTGGATCGGGTTGATCGTCACGGTCGGCCTATTCGCATTTGACCTGGCTGATTATTTCAGCTGGCGACCAAGTCAGCTCTTCCACCCGGCCGTTGAGAAGCCGGACCCGGCTACGGCGGAAATGATGGAACGTGCCGCCGAAAGCCTGGAAAGCCCAAGTGATCCACCGCCTGCACCTTCGAAAGCTAAGCGCTCCAGCGAGGAGGCGGTGGTCCATGCCACCGCCAACAAGCTGATGGAAAATCCCAACGAAAGCTTGGCACTCATGATCAACATGTCCGGTCAGCTATGCGCACGGGTCCGCAGCAGCTGGACGGAAGGCGGGGCGTTGATGGTTAAATGCACTGAATATCGCAGCGGCGCAGGCAAGGCGACTTATCGCATCGATACCAGCTCAGGCGAAGTTGAGCGGGTGGACTGATTAGCAGCCCGCCCACCTGTAAACGGCTGGGTCATTGACGGCAATCCGTAAGGGACGACTGCCGCGTGTCCGGCAATCGGGTGGAATGACGTCCAGTCGATGCCCATGGTCCCGGATCAGGCGAAAGCCGCTGGCGATCCAGTGATTACGGTTAACGTCGTTACAAGCCAAAATGACTTGCAACGTAACCTTTGCCGGGGCTCGGCAGCCCCGGCACGTGACGTTGCATATTTCCAGTATGTTATGAGTTTGACTCGTCAATGAAATAAGGCGGAGCGTAATAGTCCTTCCATTCGTAGATTTGCCCATTGCGGATGCGGAAGGCAGCCATGATCCCTATGAAGCTCACCAAGCTACCATCCTTCTCGCGGTAAGTTTGGTGATTTTGCTCTACGAAGATCCGTTCACCAGAACTATCCACCGACCGCACGATCATCTGCTCCTTGCTGAACGGGCCCATCGGCCGATGCTTGAGCCACATCTGGATGATGGCACCCCTCCCGCGTAGGATCTCCACGCCCACGCGATCATAGATCGCATCATCGGCAAACAGGTTTTCGATTTGGGAGAGCTCATCTTCCTCTGGATCCCATTCCAGAAGCTGCGCGATGATCCGCTTGTTTTGCTTTTCCCTAGGGCTTTCAGGGCGCCCCTTGCTTAGAATCCGGTGCTTTTCCTCGGCGTTCGGCGCGGAACGTCCTTCAACCGGGGACGGTTCGAGGGAATGTTGCGAATCGCCCGTCCGCTCCTCCTTGGCGAATTTGAGGACCTTAACGCGGACGGCGCTGCCAAACGCGCGGCGATAATGGTCTAACTGACTCAGATAATCGCAGTCGTGACTGCCGAACTTGATCTCACTGTATGGCGTGAACTCAACAGGATTTTCCATCAACACATCTCCTTAAGAGGTGCGCTGAATATGGGATGTATCAGATCACAAATACAGTCTTGATCGAAATAAATTTCTGGCTAACATATAGTATATGTTAACCACCGGAGGACAACATTACTTGCGGATGATATCGAACAACTGTGATAATGTCAAGAACAATTCGGGAATTAGCCGAAATTTTGGGGTGAATCGAGGCCTCGTGGCATGCCGCAATAAAACGCACCAGCCATACGCCTAAACGCAGACGCACATGAATGCGCTTGAATTGATTCGAATCGGCCCATCCGGCTGCCGCCGGCTTGAGGCACTTCAGACTGGCGACTCGATACCTTCTGGTATGTCCGCGATCACTTGCGATCTTTGCCCATCCTGCCATCGAATGTCTCCCAATATCAAGGAGATGAACGATGGATACCGTCATTGCCTCACCAAATCCAGCCGAGGCAGTTGCTGAGGCGCCAGATGAGGCAGCTGAGGCGAAACCCGCCAGGGCAGCAACTAAGACCAAGGCCAAAGGCAAGACATCGAATAATAGGAGCAAGGCGTCTCGTGTCGGCTCCGCACCCGATGCACTCGCAAAGGCCGAGGTGTACGGTCCCGACCTACCCTGGACCGAGGACGATGAAGCTGACCTGCGTGCACTTCTGGCCCGTCGCAAGGCTGCCGGCTATCGGAAGCCAAGCCGGGATGTGGGCGGGCAGGTGATCAAGCTTGGCAGAATAAGCCCCAATCCCAACACCGTCGCAGCGTCCATCGTGGCGCTGGTCGGGATGAAGGGCGAGATAACCCGCCGTGAACTGATCGCCGATATGGCAGATTGCAGCTTCCTGCACCCCAAGGCCCAGCCGAAGGACCCGCAATGGTGTACTGGCTACATCTCGGGCTGCATCCGCAATGCATTCCTTGAGGTCGTGCCGCCCGCAGCAGGCTTATCAGCAACCGGTGACTGACACCGCAGCCCAATCCCCCGTTTGGGTTGCGGTGTCTCACTTAAAGAGGGCTGAAGCCTGACATGCTGATGATCTCATATCTGCGCGTATCGACAGCCCGGCAAGGGGCGTCAGGGCTTGGCCTGGAGGCACAGCGGGCAGCAGTGGCAGCGCACATTACCAGCGGCGGTCACACGCTGGTTGCGGAATATGTCGAGGTTGAATCCGGCCGGAAAGCAGACCGACCACAGCTTGCCGCCGCGCTGGCCGCATGCAAGCTGCACCGTGCTACCCTCGTGATCGCCAAGTTGGACCGGCTGGCGCGCAATGTCGCATTTATAGCGAACTTGATGGATGGCGGCGTAGACTTCCTCGCGTGTGACATGCCGCATGCCAACCGTCTCACTTTGCATCTGCTCGCTGCCATTGCCGAACACGAACGTGAGATGATCAGCCAGCGGACGAAGGCTGCATTGCAGGCTGCTAAAGCCCGAGGGAAGCGGCTGGGCAACCCGAATGGAGCGGCGGGGCTTATCGCCTATGCTGGGCAGGCGGCTCGCCAGAGTGCATTGAACAGGGCTGAGCTGGCAACGCAACGGGCGGATGCCGTGGCGTATGTGATAAGTGAGGTTGTGGCGTCGGGGATTGAGGGTTCGCGCGCAATTGCCGTAGCGCTGAACGATCGCGGCATACCGGCACCATCGGGCGGCCGGTGGCATGGCGAGCAGGTTCGGCGCACGATGGCGAGGTTATCGCCGGCAGTTTAGTCTAGGTGTCGAATGTGACGACGCCGCAGAATTTTTTCGATGTCTGAAGGCTATCACGCAACATCGGCCGGGCAGCATGGTACCACGGCGAGGGTATGGGGAGGGCTATACTTGACGAGCATGTCACCCAGTTTTGAAGATTTTTCGAAAATTTGTGCGAAAAAAGTAACGGTGACGCCCGGAGTCCTAAAGGACGGGAATGGATGATCCGGCAACCTCCAAGGGTCAGGGTTACGAAGTGCACATTCGCTAGCGATGGATGAAGCAGCTGGCATCGACCAGAGCCCGTCGCCCATCTCTCCTCTGGTTAACCTCTCGCCCTGACGGAAGCTGCCCATCGAGGTCGCCTTTTCTTGGCAGGGCGGCTGAATTCGCGACTGCTTAGCGCTGAGCATCAATGAGAGGGTATTGACGGGGCGAAGGAAAAATTGCGCGTCTCGGAGGTAAATATTCGCATTGACGGTATCCGTGCCCCGCATCCTAAGCTCGACGATCACCTTCAACGAGTGAAATAAGTCCGCAAGCGAATCGTCGACAGAATGCTTAGCATCAAAATCATGGTTAATTTCGGCTTCCGCCGGTCTTTATTTTGTAGTATCAAAGACGAGTCTTTACAAGGGGGGAGTGATCATAATGGCCCGGTGCGGAGTTTTGGGAGGGGTTTGCCTATCGTTATTGGCATCAATACCAAAGGCGGCATCGTCACAGGTAAAGACGCTCGATGAGCAAGCTTATGATGTTGTGTGGGATAAGTTTGAAAAAGTGCTTCCCGCGAACACGTCTTTCGAACAGGTTCATGCCCTAAAGGTAATTGTACCGGCAACTTGGGCAAATCAAGACGAAGAGTCCCTGATCGAGCTCCAGAATATGGCGGGTGCGATTCCGGATGAAGTTTTCAGCATAGACCCCGGCCGAATGAAGCGGAGACTTCACAAGATATATTCGGACTATGTGCTGGATGTGAACCTGCCGGATGTGCCAGCAGACCAACAGGCGAAGTTTGATGCTGCGTCCAAAGCATATGACGACGTCTTGCAGCTTTATTGGACGCGCTTAGACACATACAACTCACGCTGGGACAAATACGCTGCTGATCTTGAGCGACGCAAGGAACCCGTCACCGCGCGGGCTAAACTCCGGTTTCGTAAGCAATACGGCAAAGACATGCTGGACGTGCAGAACCGTCTCGACACAGCCGCCCGTGAACTACAGAAATATGCGCCGGCGGCGAGTCAGTACGGGAAAGCCGTAAGGGCCATTCGCGAGGAAATCGCTGGGGCTCAAAGCGACCAAGTTGGAACTTTTGATTACGATGGCGGCTTCGCTACCTTGAAAGCCATCAAGGACGATTGCGCCGACGATGGCAAGGGCTGGGACGAAATCGCATTAAAATCGAGTATGTCGTCGCAGGAGACGCGTTCCTCCAATTGGAACGCCAATGGCTCTTGGGGCGGATCGTTCTTCTCGATCGGCGGTGGCGGTGGTTCAAGCGAATATAGCAACGTCCTCAAGACTGCGGATCAGAGCGTAACGCTGCGGTTTTGCAATCTCACCTATATTTCCCTAGGACCGGGTTCCTGGTGGGATGCCGATCTGCTGCAGGCAATTGATCGCGGTGCCCTCACACTCAAGGACACCAGCCCTATGAAGGGCAAGCGCATATTTGGCCCTGATGGCCAGATCCCGCGCTTGGTAAAGGGGGCGGTCGTTGCTCGCCGAGTCGTATTCATGGCCCAACTCGACGAAACGAACCTCAACGAGTTCCGCAAAAATTCCAGTGGAAGTGGCGGCGTGCGTATAGGTCCTTGGAGTATTGGCGGTGGCGGTGGCTCGACGCAATTTCGTCGAGAATATAACGAAGCCCAAGGCAAATACGGACGTTCGACGAATACGGATGTTCCGGTCATTCTCGCGATTATCACTGAACCAACCGTTTCCGAGGCTCCTGCGCCCACCGCACCGGCTCAATAAGGGAGAGCTGGCATGCCGAGTGTCTCGGTTCTTCGTGCATTCCCAAGATCGCTCATCGCCACGCTTTGCATCATGGCAGGGGTATTGATTTCCTTGCCCTTTTGGCAGCACTTTGGGACGCTGAGTTCCCATCTTGCCAGCGGCAATTGGGAAATCACAAGCGATAACGAAGCGGTCGAAAAGCAACTCGCCCTCAAATATGGCGCCGATCGCACAGGAATTGCCGTGCACAGGGTCGCAAGCAGCGGGCTTCTCTTGCCCGTAACGGAAGACTCCCGGGCCGCAACGATAGACCAAGTCGCGCATCTCTCGGTCGCGGAACAGCCCGCCTTGCGCTTCATCGGTATACCGCTTCAAGTGAGCTACGATCAGCTCCTCCGCACACTGGAGCAAATTTCGGCAAATGCGCCTGAAACCCTCCCAAAAGGCACTGCCGGCCTCCTCAAGGCAGCGCGGCAGGAATATGAAGGGGTACGGGAGGATCAGGGATTGGATTTCGCCCCTTTTCCCGTCACCACCACGCCTGATTTTGATGTGGAAGGCGATTGGGGGCGCAAAGCAGTCACGCTCGAACAGAACGGACGCTGCACAGGCAGCGTCTCGCAGCTCAGCGGGGCGGAAACCGTGCCTGCGGATATCAGGACATTTCCAAGGGCGCTGGAAGTGGAGCTTGAACGCCCTTGGCTTTCCAATCCGCTATTGGACGCAGCCTCGCGCCTTCCCATGCCTGCGGTGCGGAGATTTTTCGCTGGCCAGGGGCCGACCGATGGCGCCTTGCGCCTCATTCCTCAGGCAATATGGGTTCTGGAAACTGACGCGCTTTCAGCCAGCGTCGATGGCGATGCGAAGACGAAGATCACGAGCTGGGTCAAGGATAATGCGTGTTGCAGGGTCACTTGCCTTGAAAGGTCGTTCACCGTTGAACCAGGCACGGTGCGCTGGAAGGATAAGACGGTGTTCGGTGTCCTGACGTCGCCAAAGCAACAGCTTTTCGCGATTGTCAGCAAGCGGCGGGGGAACTGATATTTCCGAAGAAGCTGCCAACGCAAAAAACCCGAAAAGGCCCTGGGAGGCCTGGGTTGGATGGCTGCTGATCATCCCGCTGGCCGGACTCGCGCGTTGGCTTGCGGAACACGGACTTTTTTTCGGGGAAGTCAATCCCGTTCCGGTGAGGATCAATCCCCTTCTGTTCCTGCTTTCGGCTGGGTTGGCGATAATCACAATTGCGCTTGCATGGTTGCGCTGGCCCAAGTCGTGGGTCGATAAGCCCTTCTGGCCCTTCTTTGTTTCAGGGCTGCTTGCAGCGTCTTTTATTGGGCTGGTAAGTGCTGCCTTTCCCGGCGTCGGCAACATCGTTTCACGCGAAACGATTGCTTACGATCCGCCAGCACCGCCCCGCGGGACAGCCTTCGCGATACCGATTCTCTTCGCGAACAACTCATCGGTCATCTCCCGAGCCGAGGAGGATAGGCTGCGAGAAAACTTCGAGGTCTACAGAGGCTGCGAGGTCGGAAACCTTAAAGTGCGGGGTTTCGCAAGTTCCGCTCATTTCAAGAAATTCAGCGACTATCGCAACCTTCTCCTGGCAAATGACAGGGCCAAGGCCGTTTCGGAAGCGGTGGCTGTGATCGTGGGTGTAACACCCCAAGTGCAGCCCTGGCAATCTCATGAAGCTATGGAGAGAAACAAACGCATCCGGGATATCGACCTTGCCGGCGGCCGTGTCCTGCCAGCGGAAGCACGCAATCGCAGGGCGGAACTGTTCTGGGATGACACAACATGTTTCTCGCCCCGGCCCGCCGACGCAAACCTGCGCCCGGAGAGTGCAGCGGCACAATAGCCTGCTGAAAGCTCAAATTCGGACCGTCCTCTAGGCCCGCGAATTCATAAATCAGTGCTGGGTTGGCCGATGGTGGCAATCTGGCGCTTTCATAAGTAGGCTTCCAACGGAACCTGTCGCCGCCTCTATTGCCTCCGGCCGTAATTGCCAGCGCCAATGCTGACCATCACTCTGCCGCGCGGACCAATGGCCCTTGGACGGTTCATCTGCATCAGTGGCAAGCGCAAACGTCCAGATCGGGGTACCGTCCTCCCGCTTCTCAGGCACCCATCCAAGGTGTTCGGCGATGCGCCTGCCCAGCTTGCCGTAAAGGGAATTGGCCGACACGTAGCTATTATATCCCCCAGCCTTGGCCAGTTCCGTTGCGGTCATGATGTTGTCAGGCGCCGCCAGGTGCGCCTTCAGCATTGCGTGCTGATAGCCGGGCAAGTGACCCAGCCCAGCGAAGGCACGGCGATAAAGGTCGGCTGAGGGCGTCCAGTTGCTGGGATCAGGCCATGTGCCGAGTTCATCAATCTGCGCCTCGACCGCTTCGATAGCGGCCTCACGGCTGGCGGCGGTGATGATCTCGCCAAACACCTTGCCTTTGTAAAACGCACGCGCCTGCCAGAGCTCGCCGTTGAGCAGGGACTTGATCTTATACTTGCCATATTCATCATCACGAATATCGCTTGGCATGGTGTTGCTCTCCTCAAGCTATCTGCGAAAGCGCAGCCTTGAGCGCGCTGAAGGTGCGCGGCTCAAGTGTGCCGCGCCATTCATCCTTGCCCACCTTCGCCCATGAGATGAGCGTGGCCTGCTTGTCGCCGGTCACCGTGCGCGTGCGTTTGGTCAGCCCGGCCCACGCTGCCCGCAGTTCCCGATTGCTGGACCGCATCGCACTGGCCGCATCGGAAATGAGGAAGCTGCCATCGCCTGCCGTGATGATCCTGAGCAGTTTGATGGTTCGCTCGCTGCAATTGTTCAGGAAGCGCTGAGCCTGCGTTTCGGTCAGCACGGTGGCAGCGGCATCGCCCAAGGCGCCATCAGATCCGTCACCCACATCGGGCAAGCCCACCAGGCCCAGCACCTCGGCCCGAGCGGAAGCCGAGAGGCTGGCGAGATCGGACGCTGAAATGAACAGACCGCTTGTCATGTCGCACTCCTTTCGCGGTCTATGTAATTGCGTGAGATGGTACTATCAACTCATATCATCGTGACATGTAGACGTTCATAGTTTCACTTGTTCCGCGTTTAGAGACCGCACGTCACGTGGCGGCAAAAATTTGCAACTTTAACTGAGTTAATTGAGGTTAGCTGGCACCCAAGCAGGAGCACCCCAAGCCGTGCCGGCGGTGGCCCCATGGGGAGGGTATACCAGGGCCTATACTCAACGGTCAGGTCACCCGCGTTCTAAGATTTTTCGAAAATTTCTGCGAAATTCCCCGGCCGATAGACATTGGCTGGGATGGAAAGAGTAGGAACAGTCCGATAACTTTTCGCGATGCTTATAGTGTTCCTCATCTCGCTTCTGATGCAGCACGATTCTGATATCCGGAAGGTTACGGCTGGCGAACCAAGCTGCCCAACGGAGACCACTGCCGATGGTCCTCTCGTGGTTTGCCGAGAATCTCATTCCGACCGTTATAGTATACCTCCGTCTGAGCGCAGAGCGGTAAGGCAATCACCAAGCACTAACCCATCGCCGTATCGGGACCCTATTAGCGGTAGCGCAGCGGAAATGCTTGAACAGCACAAGCTTCCCGGAATCCTTTTCGGTCCAGCGCAGCACGCAAGCGGTTATTGGATTTGCCCGGATAGGGCTGAAGAAAAGCGGCGTCAGCAGCAGGCGTTCGATAAACGATATGGCCAGCGTGTTCTGCGATTGGCGGCGGAAATCAAAAAGCAAAGCCTAGACAGCAGCGATGGTTACATCGTTGTCAATCCATGCTTGCGATATACCCACCGGCAGAAACAGCAGTATCTTGACGAATTCGAAGCCGATCTCGCAGCGTTAGAACGTCGCTTTGGCATTCTGGCGAGATGATGCATATCTGGCCATAGCAATGCCCAACAACCTTCGCGGGCTGCCATCGCATTCGACCTGGACGCATGGCCGGAGTGGGGTGGGGTCCGGACAGTCTGCTTACAGGCAACGAAACACACATAGTTGCCGGTAAAACCAAGTTCCTCTCAGTGGGTTTGCATCGGCACCAATCGAACACCAATGCCTTCCTTTCCGCTTTGCCGGTTCACGACCATATCGAGAGGCCGCCGCGCCTAATCGGCGTTTCTAAAAGTTTCGGCTAGAAGGTCGCGCACTTCGTCTGCATCGAGGTCTGTACGAATGTCGAGATACCATGAAGATTTTCCTTCCTCGGGCCAATGTGCGAGGGCCAGCCACGCCTCAACTATACGACGATCTGTGACAAGCGCCGATCTCAGTTGCGCGATCAGAGCAGTGGGCGGATCGGCAGGCACACCCAACATGATCTGAGTGTCCTTTTGGATCGTATGCGGCACTGGCTTGCCTAGGAGCACGCTTAGTTGATCCGCCGTCCAATGGACGCTGTATGGAAAGCCCGGATTTAGCCACGCTCCTTGGCCTGCCACGATAGAAAGTAGCTCTTCGCCTCTGATTGCGACGAACCCCGTACCCATGCCAAAGACTTCAACGATGCGCTCTTGCGCTGTAAAGATCGCGGCTACGGGTATGCCGTCCGGACTTTGCACGTTCAACAGACTGATATGTTCCCCTCTGCTCACCGTGCGCTCTCCGGCAGCTTCGGGTACGTCTGGCGTCGCCGCGTATAGCTCTACGTCCAGCAAGGCTCGCTGAAAATCCATTCTGGTGTCGGCGTTTGTCGCCGCGTCCATCAACATTCGCTCAATTTTATTGTGGGGCTGGAATGCAACGAATGATGTATGCTTATGTGGCTCTACTGTGTGCTCGATATCGTCTGCGCTCCGACTGCTGTTACGGTCCAAGCCGATAAGTTTCTTCAGCCAGCTCATTCTTACATCCTTAAACCCCACATTTGCGCTTTTACCGCGTCATTGAATGTCCGCTAGTGGGCTTCATCCAACTTCCCGACGCTCGCAAAATTTGGGTCGCAACCAGTCGCCACCCTCAAATCGCCCGATCGCCCGTGACATTGCCGGGGTTGGCATAGCGGCACACCAGGACATCGAGCTGCCGCCCATGCGCGAGCGCGCAGCCGACCTTCGCGGTCGCGCGCCACACCAGCTGGGTATAGTGGCCGACCGCCTCGATATCGCCGCTGCGGCTGTTGTTGGGAAAGGTGCCGGGCTTGAAATCGCGCTTCTCGTCGATCCAGAGCTGCACCATCGATTCAAGCCCGTAATGGCCTGTCGTCCCCGCCCAGAGATTTTCGCCCTCCTGCGCGGCGGCGCCTTGGTCGGGCGCATGCGCGAGCCTGTTTCCGGCCGAAAGATGCGCGGCCCACTCCGCCGCATCGGCAGCCAGCTTCGCGTCCCAGCCCAACGCCGGCACGCCGATCGCCGCGCGCTCGCGATTGTGCGCGGCGAGCAGGCGGGCCGCGAAATTGTCGCACATCCCAACATTCGCGTTCAGCAACGGCAACATCGCCGCCGCCGCAAGACAAGTCCGGAGAGCAGAACTAAACACGCGCACGCCCCTTCGCCATGTGGTAAGCGAAGGCTAAATATTGATGGTTAACGAAGTGCTAAGCGGGCGCGGGAAGGATGTTGCGGGGATTTAGCGAGGCATTCGCACAGAAGCGGGTTCGGATGAATTTCCCGTGTTCGATCATTATGCCTTGAGAGGGCGGGGACCCGCTGTTTCGCTTCAATCCGAAGCGAAGAAGAGCTTAGGGTAAATCTTTGCTCAGTGAGCTGGGAAATTCTCTTAAGCGCGAGGATGAGATCACGCCGTTATCAAGAAAGAGAAAGGGGGTTATGTTTTTATAAACGCGCACTTTTCCACTAAAAACGGCACTGGGCGCGAACCACTTCAACCCCTTACGTTCAGTTGACGACAACTTAAATCGGCCCTTCACATCGTCGCCAATCGTTATGAGCTGATTTTCGCAACCTGGTCCTGTGACCTGTAGCATTTCAATTTCTGGCACACGGAACCCAATGAACTTGACACGTTTGCCATCATATATCGCGGGATGACGGATTATATCGCAGATATTGGTAAGTTTTTGTTCCTGCGTTGCTGACAGAGCGGCCTCGGCGGATGCGAGAGCTAACATGGTCGCTAGGATCCACACAAAGTGGATTATGCTTCTTTGCCGTAACGTCGGCAAGTAGGTCGATTCCATCCGTGCCCCACGCCCCCTCACCCCACCGAGGTCATCACATGCTCGCGTAGCGCGCGGGCGTCGTGGAGGGCGTTGTGCGGCACCTTGCTGTTGGCGGCCGGGCTGAAGCCGGGCGCGCGCAGCAGCGTGAATTCGAGCGTCGGCACCGCCGCCAACTCCCCCGGCCCCGGCATCAGCAGCGTGCAGAACAGCGCGATATCCTCCGGCCAGTCCGCCACGATCGCCGGGCGCGGATCGGGTCTAAGATAATGGGCGATCTCGTCGGCCGCCTCCATCCGCGTCATCTCGTGCAACAGCCCGTCGGGCACCATGCGCAGATAGGGCACGACATTGCGCGCCACCCAAGGATGGACGGTCTCGGGCAGCGGCAGCGTCACGTACAGCTCATGATCGCCATATTCGGGCACAAGCGCGAGGCTGATCAGCGCGCCGCCGAAGCCATTATATTCCGTGTCGAGAAAATAGCGCATCGGCCGTGCGGTAAAGCGTGCACGCGGGGGGGCGCAATACGCGCGCGGCGACCGCGTTCCGCAGCGTCCGTTCTAGCCCCTCTCCCTTCAGGAGCTGGCGACCGGCCCTGTCTCAGACGGGGCCGCAGCGCCAACTGGGGTGGGGTGGGGCCTAGCCGATGGGTGGCGTTCGTGGCGCGGCCCAACCCCAACCCCTCCCTTGAAGGAGAGGGGGGCGAAGGCGGGGTGGCTATTGGCGGCGACGGGGTGGATTCCACTCTGGCAGGTTTTGGAACCGGATGCCATTAAGCAGCCATTGCGTTCACGCAGATGGGCGACGCTGAGGGGGGGTACATGGCAAAAAAGCCTGCTTGCCTGGTATTGACGATGACTGGTCTACTGTGCAGCGCGAACGCGCCGCCTGGACCTCAAGAAAGTGCGGTTGACCGTGCCGAGCGCCGTGGCCTTGCCATGTTTATGTACGATCGAGCTGCTTGGGTCAGTAGCGACGACTTGCTTGCTCGACTGCCAGCCGACAGACGTTCTGAAGTCGGGGGCTGGATCGTTAGCCCAACGGTAGACAGGCTTCATGTTGATTTCTTTGGGAAAACGGAACCGAGGCGGGTCGTCTATTCCGTTGATGTAAGCGGGCAGAGCCTCAGCGACGCAAAAGTTCATCCGCAGAACGAGGAGCCATTGCTGCAAGAGCCAGCGTTGCGGATGGCCCATGCTTTGATCGCTGCGCGTGGAGAGTTAGCCAAACATCCCGACTGGCGTCCGTGTACGCCAGCTCCCTTCAACACGGTTGTTTTACCGCCGGAGAAGGACAACATCGTCCCTGTCTATTTTCTGACGCCGCAAACTGAGAATGGCAGTTTTCCTTTTGGTGGGCATTACGAGATTGATGTTGCAGCGGACGGCAAGATAGCCTCGGCTCGTGCATTTTCGAGGTCTTGTATCACCTTGACTAAGGCAACTCAGCCCTCTGGGACAACGCCTTCGGCTTTGGTCCTAACACACCTTCTCGATGCCCAACCGACCGAGGTTCACGTCTTTGAACAATTTAGCGTCGGTGTTCCCGTCTACGTTGGTATTACAAGCACCCATTCTATGTGGAAGGTTGAAAGCGGCCAAGTTACGCAGGTCGATCACGGAGCAAGGGCAACGGACAACTGAGCATCGTCGAAAAGGATCGAGAGCAGCCATCATATCCGATTTGGAGCAAATGGATCGGAAAAGGGAGTGGTTTCCATAATGGCGGCTATTGCTTTGGTTTGTAAAAGGCTGACGCAGGGCCGTTCATTGTCAAAAGGAGCGCTAATGTCTATTTCGGATGCTGGAACCATTGATGGGATGGGCATCGACAGGGCGTCGGGGGACCTTGTCCTGAACATTTCCGACCATCTGGACTGGGCTGATGAAAAAGGGCATCTCACGGCACTAGAAAACAAGGTGAACGCCTATCTCGACTATCTCCAAAGCGGGCAGCTTGTCGAGGATATGCCGGAGGCAAAAGGGCGGCGGCCGCGCATTGCTGTCTATCAGCAGTTCGCTGCACCTGATGGCGCTACGGAAGTTTTAGAGCGTCTCGGAGCGGCTCTACACGCGCATGGCATTGGCTTCAGCTTTGGCGAGTTGCCAGCGGGATATTAGAGTCCATCTCCATCTGGATAACGGCAGCTTGCGGATGCCGAATGCCTCTAGTTGGAAGGCAATAATTGGGTCGTGACCAGCCGGATCGCATGCGCGTGAGCCGGCCTTCTGTTGGAATGGGGCAACGGGGATGGGCCGCAGCGGGGCAGCCAAGCTATTCGACCAAGCCGTCTACTTCGATTGTCCCGGCTTCCGCCACTATCATCAGTGCTATGCCCAGCTTGCAAAGCGCGGGTCGCGTTTCCTCGATCAAGGTACGATATCGGGGGAAGTCTGGCAGAGCGATCACCGCATGTGCGTTGTCGAACATTGATTGAAGCCTGATCGCTTTCAACAGCGCATGCGCGTACCAGTGCCCTGCCTGTAAAGTCGGGTTGGTCGCCTTCGGCTGACCAGCTCTGCGTGCATCTCGATAAACCTTGGAAGGATAGCCCTTCACTTCGATCACAAGCTCGCTGTTGCCCCTTGATGCATGGAGATCAACGCCTCTCGCGCGGCTGAGCGTGTCCGCTTGTGATAATATGGCCCAGCCAGACGCCTTTAAGTAGGCCGCAACGACTTCAGCCACATTGCCTTCCCAAAACCAATCTTCGGTTGCGCTCGTATGTACAGGCGGTGGTGCGTTGGACGCGATCGCGGATTTCTTGTCGACACCTGGGGAGACAAGCACAGGGTAATTTCCGAGCTTGCCGGATTGGCACGGGCGTCGCTCGATCAGCCCCGCTGCCTGCAACTTCCGGCACTCCAGATTGACCGTTTGCCGCGGATAAATCTTCAGCGCCTTTGATATCTCGTCATCGTCCCGACCTGGGAACCGGGTGACGTATTCAGTGATACGATCTCGATGCCGCATAATCGGTCGTTGCGACAGCGGGGCGGGGTACGCAACACATATTCCGGCTGCTCGACCCGTGTGTGGCCACGATCACGGATCAAATGACAGATATACAAGGATGCCGCTAGCGGGCAGGCAGCGGTCAAGTCGGCGCGTAATCAAGGCCGGCGTTAGCCAAGCGGATGCCGTCGGTATAGCCGCACGTGCCGGCGCCATGGACAGGCGGCAAGCGGCTGTAGCGCACGTGGACGTCCTGCAGCAGCGTATAGCATTTTCGGGGCTCGTCACGCAGCGCGCCAAGCTTGCCGACCGTGAAGGGGCCGATGGGATCGGAGAGGCTGAGCGGCGTCCACGGTAGGTTTTCAGGCTGGATTATGGCGAGGTCCTACAGGCGCAGCGCCAGGGCGGCGGCGATGATCAGCAGGGCAGGCGGGGACCGGTAAGGCGGCGCATGGTCCGGATACGCGCGGCAGCGGGGGAGGTGCCTTCGTTGGCAGTGCGGCACTGCGGGACGCGGGACGTCTCGCGAACAAAATATTGATTATGTAAGATGAGCGCGCGGTGCGGGGCGCGCGCTATATTCCTTTTTCTCTTTTAAAAGAAATGCAGCCCCGCATTTGCCGCAGGGCCGCATCTTCAGGATTTCCGCCGTTTTTTGGAGCGGCACATTGCGGGGCAACCAAGCTGCCCCGCAATCTGGCCATCCTAGAACGGTATCTTTGTTGGAACACCGTTCTTGCTGCTGGCCTCGAAGCCGTCATCCCGCGTGATTCGATAGCGGCACCGGTTGATATGGCCTGCGGCATTGATGACCTCCACCTTCAAACCAAGAGCAGCAATACCTTCCGCCTCGCGCAGCAATATGCGCTTGACCTGATTGACGTGCGGCCATCCCTTGGGTGCCGGATAACAATCAGCAACTATTGTGAGCAGTTCACGCGCCGTGGCCTCCAGATCCTCCTTTTCGGAATGACGGGAGAAATAGTCATGGATGGCCAGGACGAGAGGATTGCCCATGGCAGCTTCGGCCTGCAACCGATGTTGCGCCGCGCGCTGCCGTTCCGAGAACTCGCCGGGTTTTAGTCCGAGCACCTCGGCCGCCGCTTCGATAATCGCGCCAAAGTCGGAAAGGCGAGAGCCAGGATACTTGCCGTCCTCCATTGCCTGCTCAACGGCAGGTAGATTGCGGAGGGCACACTGAATAGCCTTCAAGATGAAGCCGAACAGTTTTGGGCAGTCGTGTTCGAATGCCTGCCAGACGCGCTTCTCAGTACGATAGGCATCGACCGGCAGGGCCGTTGCATCAATCGTTCGGCTGAGGAAATCGCCTCGCTTGGTTGGCGAGCCGATCGCGGTGGCGATCACTGGCCGGCAGATATATACGGCATGCTCTTCGTCGTTGGTGTATAGCGATCTCGTCCGAAATGTGCCGCCGGTCGCAAGCCGGCAAACCCAATCGGATGCCGCCTGATCGACAATCGAGAGGTTGTCGAAAAACGGCATGACCGCATTCGAAGCCAGGATGTAGAGATCGCGCTCGTTGGTCGAGAAGGTACATCTGCCTTGCTTTCGTTCGGCCGGGGGATCGACATTGGCCACGATCATGTCGCCAAGCGTGCTTTTGCCGGTGCCATGCTGACCGTCGATGAGACAGATCGGAAAGGAATCAGCACCAAAAAGCGCCACCATCTGGACCGCGATGAGATTGATCACATGCTCCGGCGAGACATTATAATGGCGTTGAAAGTCGGCGATTGTGCCGCCCTCCTGGGGCACAGGCAAAGCGCCCATTCCCTCGCCACGATAGATGAAGCGCAGCGGCGTTTCGGTAACGATGTCGATGGTGTCAGCACTAACGCGCACGAACCGCCCTTCATCATCGCCGAGACTTATATAAAGCGTATCGTCATACTTCCCGGATCGAAGATAAGCGGGATGGCGTGGGCCATTTCGGGCGGCGCGGGACAGGAGGATGAGGGCGTTCTGGAGTTGTTCTTTGGAAAGCACCTTATCGGGTACCGCCAGCGTATATCGCTCGCAAAGCTCAGTACGGTACGCCGCACTGTCGATCCGCGCATGCAACTGGATCCGTTTGCCGCCAGGCCCTTCCGCTTCGAATGTGGCATGCGGGCGCCCCTGCATGTCCAGCCAGAGCTCGTCTGAAGCCAAAGCGATATCGCGAATGATCACGGCTGGCGCGGGGCCTGATTCCTTCTTCCCGTTTTTGCCCTTGCCCTTAGCTTTACTCGGGGCGGGAGGTGTCCAGCCAGCTTCCTGAGCCAGCGCGAAATAAGTCCCCATCGTGAGCGGTTCGCCCTCGGTCTGTCCGAAAGATGCCCATTTCGCGCGGCACGCGTCTTCGTCCACATACCCGGCACTCCCAGCTGAAAGAGCGTGCCACAGGGAGAAACCACCGTCCCCATGGGTGCTCTTCAACGCGATCGCGATGCGGTGCCAATCATGATACCCACCGAAGTCGACGTGAGCGCCTTCGATAAGGAAGCGAAGCGCCGCTTCACTTCGTGCCAAATCGGCATCATTGAGGTCGGTACGAAGGGGAGCGGCTTTCGGCGGGGCGGACGCTGGCGGAGCAGGACAATGTATTGCTTCCGCCTCTTGCAGCGCCGCCATGAACACATCGAACGCAATTGGCGGCTCCTCGCGCACTTCCACCTTCACGAGATGTTTGGCGTTCGGGTCCTTCTGATGAAGGAACCCTGGCGCGCGCATGGTTCGGGGAAGGTCGATCACCGACGGGTCCGATCCAATCAATTTGACCAGTCTCTTTTGAATAGCCGTGAACTGCGCGATCGGGATATCCAACACGCGCCAATATGCGTGGTACTTGCCGCGCGATGTTGTCACGAGCGCTGAAGGCGATAGCGTGAGGCGGCCAAGATTTTCGATGGGCGTGCCATCGAGATCCACGAAGAAGTGCGTCGCGGATGTTATATTCCCTGCCTTAAACCCCTTACCGTCGTTGGCGTTGGGCTGAAAGAACACCCCAAGGCCTCGCTTGTTGGCCTTTATGAGGATCTGACAAAGCGATGGGAAGCGACCGATCTGACGATCGAACTTCGCCCCGGTGACGGTGTCGTTATCGGCAAACAAGCGAAACTCGAGATCCCGATCACCAAAAGTTTTAAAAAATGCTTCGGCGTTCTTGAGTTCAGCCAGCCGTTCTTGGCTGTCCGGTAGAGTTGGCAGCGGAGCTGCCGGTTTATTATTAGATTCGGTATTCATAACAATAATTTCCTGTCCACGCCACACACGGTGGGCGCGCTGTTTTGTGCTTAAAGATGTGTGAGATGAGGGGCGGTGGCGCCCGTCGGAGAAGTTAGGTCAGGCGGCCTTGAACGCGTTCACGGCTGGCTATCCATTCATCCACTTCATGGAGATGGAATGCTACGCGGCGCGGCCCAATCCGCACTTGTTGCGGAAATTTGCCCGCCGCGATCAATCGATAGAGTTGAACATGGCTGAGCGTCGTGAGCTCGCATACCTGCCGAACGGAGATCATCGCGTTGGGCGGTCGGATGTTGAGGGGTTTAGGCATCGGGATTCCTTTCGTTGCTGTCCGATGCACATGTTGTAACTCAACGTAACACTCTGTAAAACATGAGATAATACTGCCAACCTGCCTGATTCTGGCAGGATGATGGGGGTCAGGATCCTTGCGGCAACATCGTAAAATCGCCCGTGACCTCTGCGAGGTCCGCGATCTGTAGCGGGCGGCCGAGGTCTTTGGCCAGCTTTCCGCAATTTCGCAGCGCCGTACGCAGCTGGGCGATGCTGGTGCGGACGTTCCAGAGTTCGAGCGCCTTTGCGGCGAGGGCAGCAGTGTCGTTTGGCATGTCCCTGCTGTCCACGATGCCATTGTTACCCTTCTCGGCACCCCTGGGGCTCCGGCAGGTGCGCGGGTCGAAATCATAATGAACCGTCAGGCCTTGCTCCGCGCGGTAAACGCAGACAGCGAGCACGATCCGATCGATCGCATCGTCCCGTCTGGTACGGCCAGGGATTCCGTGTGGCAGCGGGAGCGGAATTGGCGCGAGCTTTATGATGGCCGATTCGACCGCTTCGGTGAAGGCGTTGATCTCGTCTTCCTGCCACTCGTCACGAGGGTCTACCGCTCGTTGAACCAGAAAGCGATGCGAATTGAGACTGTCCTGAGCCTGTGCGGCCGTTGAATAGTTATTGCCCCAGGGCTCGGCCGCCAGATCGTGCCATTCACGCGCAAGCCCGATAAACTGTCCTAGCAAGCGGCGTGCCCTCCGCATTATCGCGGAGGGCACGTTAATTTCGCTAGACTGAATACCGCTGAGGCCGGTTAGCGCCTCGTCGATAAGATGAACAAGGCGATGCAGATCGCCGCCCATGGGTGAAGCCATCTTCCTCCCGACGAACTCACGTTCTGCCTTTCGCAATGTCAGGACGCGCCTTAAGCGACGTTGCTGGACGAATGACAGGCCAGCCACATATTCCGCACACGAAAGCCCTGCTGAGGTTTTCGGGCGCCCAGCGTTGCTCATTGAGCGTTACATCTGATTGTATTCTGCCGACGGGATCTTGTCGTCAGTTTCTGAACGCTCGTCCGCAGAATCGCTGAACAGGCTCCGCTTCCCATGCTTTTCGATCACGGCAAGCGACATCTCCATGAAGCTCGACAGCAGTGTTCCCATGCTGTTGTTTGGCCCGTGCATGAACGGGATCATATCTTCGCGTATGCCGATCTGGTGAATGGCCCTGTTTATCTGTGATGCGATCGCGGAAAGTTGTTCTACAGTGACATATTGCTCCTGGTAACCAAAGGTCTTCAACATTTTTCAAATCCTTTCAATGAGTTAAAAGTGCACTTCGGCGAGGATCGCGGAATACCCCCTGCGGAGTATGATCTGACCCACGCGCGGAGCGATCTGGTCAATTTTCCAGCCCCGTCGGTTTCCCGGAATAACAACGGGTGCGGGCAGCTTCCCCCGTTGCACCTCTTCGTAAAGCCCGCCAATGGACGTGCCGATGCGGTGACTCAAGGCTTCCAGCGAGATGTGGTCGTACGGCACATCCTCCTCCGACCATTCGAACTCTGTCTGCCGCGGAGCCGAATAGAAGTGCCAGTCGAACTGAGCGCACTGATCGCCAACGATGGGTATTTGCATACATTTCTCCCTCTTAATTGAGGAGCTTAGGGTTGCAGCTTCAGTGGCCCTTGCATAGCTCTAACCTTCCACCTATCTAAGTCTACATGGAGTAGTCGAGCCGTGCAGTGTTAACCAAGGGTGGTTAACATAGTAAAAAACTCCAAGGGACAGAGTATAAGAACAGTAAAAATTATATTGATATTGAATATACTTTGGTGAGAAATCTATATTTGTTAATAGGAAAAATCGAAATCGTGAAAAGTGACGTTAGATCATGGTCATATTACGTGAGGACAGATAGTCTATATTGTTGAGATGCGATCTTGGATCAAGTCTGTTTTAGCAGGTTCAGTAAATGCTCGGCCCACCGCTGCAGGGCTTCCCGCTTCTCGTTCACGAACTCGTGCCGGTTATAAATGCGATCGACCTTCGAATCCTCATGATTGACGATTTTTCTGGCGACCTCCCGCGACACGCCGAGTTCGGCCAGCTTGCTGCGCACGGTTCGGCGCAGATCATGGATAGTCCACCCCTTCACACCCGATAGCCGGTCCAGCGCCCGCTTCGTCTTAGCGAAATTGGAGCTTGGCGATTCGCCCCCATCGGTTGTGAACACGAAGGCATCTTCGCCGAAATAGGGGAGGGTCTTCAAAAGCTCAGCCATGGGCTCCGAGAGCGGCACCGCGTGTGCTCGGTCCTTCTTCACAATCTCTCTAGGGATCGTCCAGATGTCGCCCTGGATATCCCGCCAGCGCATCGTGGCAACCTCCGAGCGGCGTTGACCGGTCAGGAGAAATGACCGAAACATTGCGCCATAGGGTGGGGGAAGCTGCCCCATTGCGCGCCATACCGCGATAATTTCCGCATCGGACAGCACCCGGTCGCGTTCTGTCGTTCGTATAGGGGGCTTGATACGATCGCAGGGATTGTGCGGCACCATGTCTCGGCCAACGGCCCAATTGAACGCCATTTTCAAATTCTTCAGCAGGTTTGCAGCTCCGTGCGGCGCGCCATCAGCCACCACCTGATCAATCACGGAGATGACCTCCCGCTTCGTGATGCTGGATGCGATTCGCGTTTGCAGGGGACGTAGCGTGGCGTGTGCGAGGTTCGCCTCAATGTTGCGCCATGAGCGGATGTTCGGCTTCAGATGACGATCCACATAGGCTGAAATAAGCTCTTTCAGCCGGGGGGCTTCGGCCAAAGCAGCGGCAACTGCACGGGGGTCAACGCCAGCATCGCCGTCGTGAACCAGCTTCAAGGCTTGCTCGCGGGCTTTTGCCAACGACCATGCCGGATAGCGGCCGATTGTCCGCCTCTGTTGGCGGCCATTCACCCGGATCACAGCGGAGAATGTCTTCGTGCCGGTGTAGCTGACGCGGATTTGGAGGTTGGGACAGACCGCATCTGTAAACTCAAGCCGCCCATTCTTGGGTGGTGCAATGCTTTGTAGACGTTTATCAGTAAATCTGTACTTTGCCATTGATTTCCATAACTACCCTCGGGTAACGCTGTGGGTAACGCAAGCACCCATAGCCGTCGGGGCAAAATTGATGTAAATCAATACCTAAAGGTGAGCAATTCCTATATTATCTATATTGTAGTTATTGTTATGAATTGTGTGGAATGTTCATTACTTTACTTGCCAAGGTTGGGGTCGAGGGTTCGAATCCCTTCGCCCGCTCCAGACTTCCATAGGAAAAGCAGCAAGTTAGATGGTCTGATCGGGCTTGTGAAGTCTGAGGTAGATCGTCATGGGTAACTTGTGGGTGACAACGGCGATCGCGTATGCCTTCCTTTAGCCCCCCGCCCTCTAGGCTGCAGGCGGGAAAAGAGTCGCCAGGTCGCCGCCGCCGACATCCTGGCCACACCACGGCAACGCCTCCAGCAGCAATCTGCCAATGTGGGCTAGTGGAATCACCGCAGAACCTGCCAACCCGCCATCGCAAGGGGTTCTGCCGCGGCAGCTCGTTCGTCAGGCCCCGCCATCGCGCGATGATCTACGCGTTCTGCGTGGCCTCGGCCTGGACCGCATCAACCCCGAAGCAGCTTTGGACCAGGAAGCTGCAACTATACTCCAGAACTTCGTAGAATTTGCCATCGCGCAACTTGATGACGAGATGGTACGCATTGTTATATCTCTTGCCGTTCCGCAACATAGAGTCGGTCGCCATCTCGAGTGCTACCCTGCTTCCTTCAGCGGTCATGTCCACGATCCGCAACTGAATCGGCGAGACCAGAACCTGAGACATGGTGCTCGGCACCTTCGCGAACTCCTCCCGTCCCAGACTGTGGCGTAGCCATTCCGGCTGAACGGCCATGCAGGTAAAGCGGAAATCGTCGGTTAAAAGATCCAGGATTCGATCTTCGCGGCCTGCGTTGACCGCATCGATCCAGTCGCGCACCGCCTGCTTGTTTTCCTCAATACCCATCCGGCCTCTCCAGCATTGCGCGGCTCGATGCCTCGGCAGGCTGTGACCGCTGCATATGGATGCGAGGAAGATACGCCGGGATGTCCTACCGGAATGCAGGCAATGCGGAACGGGTGCGTCGAGCTGCCGGACTCGCCTATCATCTGGCCAGCACCCACGGGCGTGGGGCAGGTGCTGCTTTCTTCACGAAAACCATTGGCAGACGGGGCGAGCAGGGTTTGCAGGCAGCGACCCACGCATGCCACCGCCTGCTGGCGCGCGTTATCGGTACGTGTCGAGCGGCCTGGTGACTATTGCGTGCTGGTGGTCCAACCCCGCGTCGCGATGGCGGTGCATCTCGGCATAGCGCGGGTCGGTTGATGCGGCACGTAACGCTGCCAGATTAGGGAAGCGGTTGATCCATACTGCGTCCCAATCGCCTTGGCCGATCGCATAGCCTACGGTATCGCCCCAATAGATGGTGGAGCCGCCGAACTCCGCAATCAGCGCGACGAAGGCCTCGGCGTAAACCTGGTACGCCGCGCGTCCGGATCTACTAAGCGATGCCTCTGCCGCGTGCGCCGGATACTGCGCCGTGACGTGGAACTTCAGGAGATTGGCGATGGCAATCGGCCCTCCATCGTCTTCAGCGGCCAGTGCGGCGATCTGCTCGTCGCTTGCATATTTGGTGTTCACGCCCTTCAGTCTCCCTGTACGTCGCCGCTAAGCTCCCCAGAAACAGCTTCGTCGCATAAGCGGTGTCGAGATGTTCCCAAATTTCCGCAACGACAGCATTTCTCGCAACGACAGCTCATTCGTCGAGCAGTAGCCCGCGGAGATCCTCGATTTCGCTGGCGGTCAGCCCGAGTGGACCCAGCGCATAACCCTCGATGCTTCCATAGAGCTCGGCCACCCGATCCAGCGCCGCCTTGAGGTAACAGGGATCGGCGGCGAGCAGCGTCTCGCGAACCTCTGGATTCAAGCGGTCGATCGGATGCGCTGCGTCGGTGACGCCCATGGCGGCGGCGCGATGGCTCTTCGTAAACGCATATAGGTCAACGGCTTCGTCGGTGAAGGCGAACTCGGCGAGAATGGTCTGCTCCGGCACACCGAGCAGGCCGAGTAGCACGCCGGCGCAAAAGCCGGTGCGGTCCTTGCCCGCCGCGCAATGGAATAGCAGCGGCAACTCGCGTTCGAGGATGGCGTGGAAGATCGCGTACAGATGTGGTTGCAACCATTCGTGCATAGTTTCGTAGGTTTGCTTCATCCACGCGCGCGTTTCCTCGCGAGTAGTGGAACTCTCCCAGGGTGCGCCGCGCTGGGCGGGACCATGCTGCGGGTCCTCAGGGAAACTGATCGTGTTGATCGGCTTGGGCCATTGCGTCGGCTCGGCGACAATCTCGTCGGGACGGCGCAGGTCCACCACCGTCTGCAGCTTAAGCCTGGCGACGCAATTCTGGTCCGAAGGCGTGAGATAGGCGAGCACACCGGAACGGTAGAGTAGCCCGCGCACCACGTTCCGGCCATCGGCGGTGCCGTGTCCACCGAGATCGCGCAAGTTGCAGCCGCCGCTGAGTTCGAACAAAGCCGGCCGGCGGAAGGTCATAGCATTCATCCTTTCTGGATCGGCTTCATGCCGGCCCGCGCGCGGCAGGTGTACGCCGCGCATGGGAGATGCGGATTGAGCTTCATCCTAACCAACACCATGCACCGTGGCACCCGGCGCCGATTGCCACGATACGCTGCCGCGGATGACCGCTGGGACCGTTGTGCCAGTGCCAGAAGCCGGGAAACCTCACCGACGATAGGCTGCACGACCGCCGAATTTGAGACCAAGTTCCGCATCGAAGATGGAGCGACCCCATGACCCGCTCCCGCACGCTTGACCACCCGATGATGAGCTTGATTTCTTGGGGCCCCGCAGGCCTCGCCCTCATGGCGGTCGTTGGAGGGATCGTCGATCCGGTTGATATGTCCGCCGATCAAGGCCAAGTCGAGCTATTCCGCTTGCCTGTTTAGGACAGGTGGGAGCCGGTTGCCGATGCCGGGGGGCACATCCTTCAGCCGCTCGCATGTGGTCGGCGCGCGCCGCCGCGTATCACGCCGGCAGCGATCGCGCTCCTCAATCGTCAGCCGCTCAGGCGCGCTCCATTTCCTCCGCGAAGAAGGGCTGATGGCTGAGCAAGCCGCTGTCGCAGCTCACCGCCTGACCCGTCACGAACGCGGAATCGTCGGAGGCGAAGAAGGCAGCGAGCCCAGCAATGTCCTCCGGTCGCCCGTTGCGCGGGATGAGCAGACGGCGCCGGGTCATCGCCGCGAGTTCGCTGATCTTGGCCTCGAGTTCCGGATCGAGAATCAGGCCGGGGAGCATGGCGTTACAGCGGATGTTTTCGGCCGCACGACATCAGTTATGATCATCCTGACATGGTCAGCTCAGTTAGAGAAGTAGCTCGATAACGGATTGCACCGCTGTGAACATAAGCTCAGTGTTCACGCATCGCTGAAAAACTCGCGCGTGACAATGGTGCCAGCATATAACCGACTGCGGTCCGGCTGCCCGTTTCGATGAGCACTTCGGCGGGCAGTCCCGGCCGCACCAAATGTGCAGGAATCTGTTTCAAATTGGCTTCGGGGATCTCGACCACGACCTCAAAATAGCTCGCCCCCGTTCTTTGATCGGTGAGGCTGTCGGCCGAGATCTTCTGAATAACGCCCTTCGCAACAGGCGCGTAACGCGTCCCCCCAGCGTCAAGACGGATGCTGGCCGGCTGACCAATTCGGATGGCGTCGGCATCTTTTGGCTCGACCTTGGCCTTGATCACAAGCTTGTCGGCGGCCGGCACGATGTCCATCAAGGTTTCGCCGGAGCGAATGACCCCGCCGACG
>Ga0207644_10000250_pt1 | contig 36557 bp, 32 predicted proteins | sample KBSS73metaG_FD_184326 | JGI IMG/M metagenome (GOLD analysis project Ga0207644, IMG submission 184326) | Switchgrass rhizosphere microbial communities from Kellogg Biological Station, Michigan, USA - KBS S7-3 metaG (SPAdes) (version 2) | ecosystem: Host-associated > Plants > Roots > Rhizosphere... | reverse complement strand
TTTCCATCCCGCCATAGACTTTGTTCGTCGAAGCAAAGAGTATCGGGGCTTGCAATTCCGCACGCCTTGCGGCCTCCAATACATTTAGAGTACCGATCGCATTCGCCTCAAAATCTCCACGCGGATCGGCCACCGAGGTTGTCACCGCAACTTGACCCGCAAGGTGAAGAATCACATCGGCATCGCTATGCGCTCCGAAGGCGCTGTTCATCTCCTCCACGTCGCGAATGTCGCCTTGAATGAATAACGGTGCTCCCTGAGACTTGAGCCACGCCAGATTCTTCTCTCCGCCTTGCCGCGAAAGATTGTCGATAACGACAACCTCGTCGCCTCGTCGCAAATACCGCGCGGCCGCGTTACTCCCGATAAAGCCAGCGCCGCCGGTGATGATTGCTTTCATGAGGTTTGCAAGGCGCTCGCCGACACGATGGACTCAACGCCGGAACTGAGATTGCTCAAGTCACTGACTGGCGAATCGGATGCAGAGTCAACGAGAGTTTGTCTGACTGCCGCTAAGACATCCTTCACCGCAATCTGTCGCAGACAGATCAAGTCCTGTTCGATGCAGTCATCTAATCGGCATCCTTCACACGGGACAGAACTTCGAAAAACTGTGTGGCCTTTACCATACGGATACCAACGCCCGGGCCAATCGGCGGATGAGAAAATTGCGACGCAGGGGATGCCTGATGCGGCTGCCAGATGCATCGTCCCCGTATCGTTTCCAACATACAGTCGACACCGCGCCATCACCGCAGCAGACTGTCGCACACTCAATTCCCCCGCGGCGTTGACGCCAGTTCCCCAGGTAGAAATCAATCGCTCTCCCAACTCATGATCATCGACTCCACCTACCACAACCGGAAAAAGATCCAACTCACCGATAATCAGTCTCCCGAATTCGGCAAAGTTGTGCTCAGCCCATCGACTGGAAGATCGTTTGCTGCCGGCCCCTACGGCGACGAGTCGCCTTGCGTCTATCTGGTCGTCCACTTTATTCCTCAACCATGATTCAGCGCGCGACCGCTCGTCCGCATCTAAACGCAAATTGATCGCTCTTCTTTCTTTTGGTGGTACGGGCACCCCGCCTGCTTCTATCCTGCCGAGCAACTCATCCGTTTCACGTTCGACCAGCGGAAGCGAATCACCATTAACCGATCGCTCCAACCGTTGAATTCCAGTATTGCCAACGAAGTTCTTAATGCCGGCCATCCTAAAGAAGATCAGGTCTCGCCGGATCTGCCAAGGGGTGCGAATACGTGGCGCCAAATAGACGAGTGTATCAAAGCGATGCCGTCGAATTTCCGGGAGCATCCTGGCCAATGCTTTTGGATCGAAGCCATGAATGCTTGTCGGATAGGTTATGCAATCATCGAATAAACCTTGCTTCGGCAAGACCTCGACGGCTGATATGAAGTTACTCTCGGGATGACGACCGGTCAGCAGACAGACGTGCGCTGACGAGAAGTGGTCTCGCACGGCCCACATTGCCGGTAAGGCAACTACCGTGTCGCCGATCTGACCGGGACGGTAAACCAGGATGCGTTGAGGTTTGTTATTAATCGGCAAGGATCACAATCCGAAATTGTTCGTTTATCCCGCGTCACTTAAGTCGTCGAAACGAGGTTTCACTTTCTTCGCGACAAAATATTGAGACGCGCCCAGTACACGGGTTCGTGCCAGACGTCTTACACCTGGCAAGGCTTTCATAGTCCGCTTCAGCTTCGATTGAGTTCTGGCGGTTCCGGAGCTGAAATATATCGGTCGTCTGGGTTCGAAACCGGCAGTCACAAGCATGTCTTGAATTTCAGATATGGTGTATTCACGGTAGTGCACGTCCCCTAAGTCAATTATCTTGCCGTCACGAATCTTAGGCTCATTGATGAAAGCGCTGGTTCCCCAAAGAGAGTGTCGCCCCATCACAATCCTTACCGCATTCATCAGCGTGGAAGGGTTTGGAGTTGAAAGCACCAATAACCCATCGGGCTTGAGCGTGCGTGCGATGCTCTTCAATAATCCGGAAGGGTGATTAAGGATGTGCTCTATTACTTCTCCCAACAGCGCCACATCAAAAGTCGACGCACACTGAGCCGGAAACGGATCGAGTTCATTCAGGTTCGAATGAAAAAACGTGACGTTGCATCTTCTGAATAAGTCGGGCCGCTCAGGCACGTCGGACGCATCCGTCGCCGTGACCGTGTAACCAAGCTGGGAAAAAAGGTACGACATGAATCCGTTTGCGCACCCGATGTCGAGTACGGTGGCTGGCGGCGGCTTATGCTGCAACACATCCTTGATCGTCATGCGAATACGAAACTCGTTTTCCGGCCAGAAAGTTTTCGTGAACCATTCGTTCCACGAGAACTCTCGCAATAAGTTTCGAACCGCGGCCCTTTCTGTACCAGCTTCGGTCGCAGTCGCCTTTGACTCGGCTAATTCTCGCATTACCGTCACCGCAAATTACTCTCAGAGGCAGAATTCCATGAATCGACGAATGTAAGTACTCAAGATTTCTTTCGCGCTAAGAACCAAACCTGGCTTGCAAGATGCGGGGTGAGCCAGGTGAGAGGTGAAGCTACGATCCTTTCAATCTGGAATTCCTGCTGTAGCTGTTTCTTAAGGACCATCCAATTGAACCCCTTGTGATCGTGGACCTGGTGTCCACCGGAACCCATATGGACGGGGCGGGAAATATGCTGACTTTTGCCGTTCGCCACAACGCTCTTCGCCAATTCGCGAAACGTGTATGGTGTTTGGCCCGGGTAATCGCCGATGCCTCGCCATCCGGCGATCCGGCGCACCGTTTGTTTGATCAGCAAAGGCAGTCCCGTCTCAACCGGAACGCTGATCAGGAGCTTTCCGGTAGGAGCAAGCAACCGCGAGAACTTCTTAAGCAGCGAGTCAGGATTCAACATGTGCTCCAACACTTCCATGCAGACGACGGCGTCGTACGCAGCGTCCTGGTCCGGCTTGTCGATTTCTTCGATCGCCATAAAGCTTAGGGCGGATATCGTCGAGAACCGCTGTCGGCAGTCATCAATTACTTCTGCGTATGCCTCAGCACCCACTGCAATCGCAGGCGGACACGGCGTATTCATCAACATCGCCAGAAAGCTTCCGTCCCCACACCCGTAATCGAGCAACTTCTTTCCCGCGAATTGCTCGGCGAGGTCCAACGCGACCTGAAACCGGCTGCGATGGGACCAGGAAATCAACCAGCTTCGCGAAGCAAGCTGCTTTTTGGCGAAGTGGCCGGCGAGAATGTTTTGCTCAGAACTCATTTTCCAGCCTAAGAGACGGATGCCGTCGCCGGCACGGAAGGCTTCTCATGCGCGACTGTCGCTTCGATGATCTGGGCCAGACGCGCGCTCAGCACTGAATAATCGAAATGTTTTTGCGCCAGCGCGATCGTTTCCATAGAAGTGTTGAGCGCGTCTCGATTCGAGAGAATCGAGTCCACTCGTCTTCTCAACTTCTGCGGATAGTTAATATCCTTCACGCCGTCATACTCGACCAACATTTCGTTACTCAGCACCAGTGAAGCTTCGCCGACTTTGCTGGCGAGAACGAATCGTCCGGCCGCGAGATATAACGGGAGCTTACCTGTCGTCCGAACCTTTCCGACGATGTCGTTCGTCTGCGTCGATAAACATATGTCGATCATGTTGAGATGGCTCGGTAGCTCCTCGTATGCGACGTGGCCGAGGAAGATCATCTTCTCTTCAATTCCGTATTCGCGGCAGCACGCCTTCAGCCGTGCGATCCCTGACCCATCGCCGATCATGATTCCCTTCACCGGCTGATCTCTCATTAGCCGCAGCAACTCGACCAGCTCCCACCCGTAACACATCTGAAGCTTCTCGCTCCAAATCGAAGAGCCCACCAAGCCAATCGTTAACTCGCCATTCACGCCGAACCGCCGCCGCAGCTCTGCTCCATCTTTGGGAGAGAACTGCCGTGTATCTACACCATCGGGAATGACCTCGGCGGCAATCCCGCGACGCTTGAGCAACTCCTGATGAAAGTGCCCGCGCACCACAATCTGATCGGCTTGGAATGAAACTTCTTCCAGCCTGCGCGTCAGCCACAATCCCACGCGTCCCCGATTGCCGCTCGATCGCATCAATTCGTAAATCGCGTCACCCGTCTCGACGATCACAACGCCCCGAGCAAAGAACCGGTGTAGCCACGTGCCAATAATCGCCGAGTACGAGATATCAAAAACGTAAGTGACGTCTGGACCGAACCGTCGCAGGAATGACAAAAACCGGAAAGCCGCGACAATTTTGTTTCCCTCTCGATACGCGATCTGAATTTCGTACCGTTCGCGCAGACGCTGCGCGAAAGCCCGCGCACGATAAGCCATCGGGCTCTTCTGATTGCCACTGACAAGAAAAGCAACTTTTGTCACAACAAGTTTAGGCGTGAGTTGCAGAAGCTTGCGGCATCACCGCGCGCGCGCGTTCTGATAAACTTTTTCGACTGCCGATAGGACTGCCGGCCAAGCGTGATGTCGCGCAGTACTCTGAGCCGCCAATCCCACAGACGCTAACGAATTGTTCCGCAGTATCTCGACCGCGCAGTCAACCCATCGATCAAGCGGCAAGACGAATCCGTCGGTACTGTGCTCGATTAACTCGGCCGCTCCGGCCCTGTCCGACGTGATCACCGGAAGACCGGCAGCCATCGCTTCGAGCAAGACCATTCCGAATGAGTCGTAAGTACTGGGGAAAACGAAAAGATCGGCCGCCGCATAGTACTTCTCTATTTCGAACGTCGGCGGCAGGATTTGCACGTTTTCACTTCGCCAGTGGTACCGGCTCGACGGCGTGATGATGACAAACCTCACTTCCGGCAACGCTGCCGCGAGACGCTTCAAATGCGAATGCGCTTTCGTGAGATCGCCCACATAAAGCGCCAGTGTCTCCCTTTCGTTAATTCCCAGTTGCTGCCGCACGGACGTTCGATGGAGGGTCCGGTTATCTCCATTGAACCGCGATGCCACGACGCCGTGGGGGATTACGGTGATCGGCATCGTCACGCCATACAATTCTTTAAGCTCGCGCGCCACTTTGTTTGAAACTGCGATGACCTCACCTTCAAATCTTCGGTAAAAGCGTTCTTCAGCTTTGGCCATTAATTTCAATGACGCGCGATTCCGGTTGCTGATGTCGTGGAGTGATTTTAGATACGCCGCGGCGCAGATATGTGCGGTCACCACGTTCGGATTGCCACCACAGTAACCCTGCGCGTGTTGAATTTCGTAAGTCGCCAGCGCTTTCGCGTGCGAACGAAGGCCAAGCGGAAATGTTTTTACCGTCGCCGCAGCGCTGCTGCGCCACGCCCGCACATGCCGCTCCTTCCAACGCGCACCATTCGGCCGCTCACATCTGTTCGCAAAAACGGTCACGTCGTGTTCGCGCGAGAAGTGCTCAGCCAAGACTTTTGTGTAGAGGCTGTGCCCGCCGTGCTCGTGTAGATCGTGAACGATGAGAGCGATGTTCATACAGTTACCGGCACGCGAGTTTCGCAAGAGATTTCTGAGGTAGCTTGGAAATCAAGGCCAGTGACCTTTGAAAAAACTTCCAACAGCGCTGCTAAGTGGTTTTGCATACTGAATCGTTGCGCCAACTCGAACGCGCCACCTCGCAAGCTTGCATGTGTGTTTGGATCTTGCAAACATTTTATGATTGCTTCAGCCAGGCCTTTGGACGTTGCAGGATCGCCTGGCGCGAGAAATCCGTTCACGCCGTCAGAAAGCCAATCATGAATGCCACCCACATCGAAGGCAGCGACAGGTAGGCCGAACGATCCGGCCTCGATACCAACCAGGCCGAACGGCTCCGGCCAAATGCTCGGCACAACCAGGAGATCGCAACTCGCAAATACTTTTTCCAGTTCCCCGCGTTCAAGCCAGCCCGCAAAATCTACCTCAAGACGCTCGCGTCGAACCCGTGCGGCCTGCCGTTCCAGCGAACCACGGTCACGTCCATCGCCGGCGATGATCAAACGCACGGACGCGTTCAATGCGTGCTGAACTTCAGGCAAAGCGTCAATTAGTAAGTGCGCGCCTTTCAGGTACTCCAACCTCCCTGAAAAAACTAAGTTGAAGTCCGTCTTTTCTTCGTGCGAATCAAAAGTGCGTGCCGTTGTGCCATATCCGTTCTTATATGCCGGGTGCGCAGTCAGACCGTGCTTACGCAACTCCGCAATCATGTAATCAGAGTGCGTCACGATGGCGCGGTATGAATTCATGTTTTCCAATCGCTTCGATTGGTCACTGTAGAGTTTCAGCATCGTAGCGGGATTCAAACCACCACATCTATGCGGAAAATAATGAAGCAGACATGGCGCACCGAAACTCCGCGTGCATGGTTGCGCGGACGGGAACTTGAACGTCTTGGTTCCGCTAACGCACATCCCGTTGTAATCGTGAGCAAAGTAAACCGATGGTGCGAGACCGATAATTTCGCGCTCCAACAATGGATCGGTCAGCTTATGGCAGTAGATAACATCAGGACGCCACTGGCGAAGGGCCGTCACTGCCGACTGCTCTCCGAGATCCGCAACACACCACGATGGCGCGGTCTCAGGCAATTCAATTTCGGGTCGATCGCCCGGTTCATTAGTTTCGAAACAGAAAGCTATTTCGTGTCCCGCGCGAGTCAACTCGCGAATGACGGCGTTAAGGTAAGTCTCAACACCTCCGATTCTGCGGTTGCTGGAATTGACAATCGCGATCTGCATCAGTGGCAAAGGCCTCACCCGCTCATTCGCGTCCGGGTAAACAGCAGAGTTTGCAGGTTGGCATTAAAATCAGGCCGGCCATCCGCAAGCTCGTATCCATAACTGGTAATGTCATCGTATAACTGCGCCGGACTACTTTTATTCGCTTCCAGCCAAAGCCGATTAAACTCGCATAAGATGGCGTTTATTTTTCCATGCTCGAGGTAACTCTTCGCCCCTCTGAGGACATTCGGCTCAAATCCCTCAACATCAATTTTCATCAAATCGACGCGGTCAATTCCCAAATCAACCAGGCATTCATCAAGCCTATGCGTCGCGACATCGATTGGGTCTCCCCCGTCGTTGGCGACCATCGTTGGGGTATGGTTGCCGGGCAGCTTCGGCACGTAAATCTGCAATGTTCCCGAGGTGTCACTGAGAGCAGCTTGAATCGCCCGCACCTGAGGCAGTTGATTCCCCTCGATCGTGCGCGCCAGTCTGTCGAAAGCGTAAGGACTTGGCTCGAAGGCCACGACAGCTCCCCTGACACCGACTAATGAAGCTGCCATCAATGTGAAGTAGCCCACATTCGCGCCGACGTCTACGAAAGTCATTCCAGGTTTTAGATAATCCCGGACCAAAGCTGATTCTCGCGGCTCAAAGGCGTTGAGGTAGATACTTCGCTGTATGTAATCACTCAGGTCCACACTAATGTTGTACCCAAATACCTCGGCGGTCCGCTCACCACTCTTCGGGCTCAGTGAATGTAAGAGCCGAGCCTTCCCGCGAAAACTGAACGGCCCAAGAAGACTTATGACACTGTCCATCATTTAATGGCTTGCAGGTAGCTTCGATCTATGAAGAGGTTTGTCGCAGCGTGCTGACAATATGCTTAAGAGAAAAGCAGTCTTCATAAAATGCCTTGCTGATTCCTCTCAAGCGGTTCAGTTCCGACGCGTCAGCTAACAGCCTTGTCGTCGAATCTCGAAGCGCGATGACGTCGCCGACGATGGTTACGTTAACGGCTCGCCTTTCAACCCAACAGCCCTCCGTTGCCTTTCCGGTGGTTGTCAACACCGGCCTGCCATGGGAAAGAGCAGTCATGACGCTGGTGCGTCTGCCGCTGACACCGTCCTGATATGGCTGCAACATGACGTCACACGCGCTGATATGCTTCGAGATATCGTCGGCGGGAAGCTCGCCCGTCGCGTGCAGCCTTCCCAACAGTTCTGGGTGCACGGTCATCAGCCGGTCGCCTAATTCCCTGCTCCCTTTGCCCACCAGCAAGATCGCCAAATCATTCTCGCCATTCATCAGCGCCGGCAGGAGATCCAACATTGTGTCGGACATGTATTGGCTGTACGCGCCGAAGTGACCTATTAAGCGAGTGCCGTTAGTCGCGTATTTCGCGCGCGTTTGGCGGATGCCCTCGGCGTCATCGACCAACGGAATATTGTTTGGCACCGGCAGCCAGGCAAAAGTTTTTTTGCGGCCGAGTAGAAATGGCCTCAGCAGTCCTTCCCACTCCTGGGTTGAAATCCAAATCTGACTTGCTGCATTGAGAAGAAGAACGATCATTAACCGATGCACGACCGCCGCCAGATCTTGTTTCCGCGATCCTTCGCCAAATGCGAGGAAGGGTTCGTGCACCATCAGCTCGACTCGATCGCCCTTCAACTTCGCTCGCCGCCACAGCCAAAAACAAAATGGCAGATTCATCGAACGATAGCCATAACCATGCGGTACCCATTGCACCAGCAATCTTCGCGGCGCCGCGAATTGATCCAACTGTTTCCCAACGCGTCGCAAATCACCCGGCCGGAATCGTCCGAATTCCCGATGAACTTTTACGAGTGATGAGTGATGAGTGATGGGTGATGAGGCAGAGTCCTTCTCTTCGCTCTTCGCCCTTTGCTCTTCGCCCTTTGCCCTTTGGCCTTTGCCCTCGTTGCCTCCGGCAACTCGCGGCCCCCACACATGCACTTCATCACCCGCTTCGGCGAGGCCGTGCGCGACCAGCTTTGTGTAATCGCTCACACCGCCAACCTGCGGTGGGTACTCACACGTAATGACGTGCCACTCAGCCATCGTTCGCTCTCTGATCTGATTGCCAGACCATCTGTAACAGCTCTTCCGACCATCCGAGCTCTTTGTAGAGTTTGCGAGCCGCTGGGTTATTTACAATCACCTGCAACTCGAGCCGGCTAATTCCGAGATTGCGAAACCACTCCATTGCCGCCGAGACGAGTTGCCGCCCAAATCCATTTCGACGGTGGGCCTCGTCAACGTAAACGTCGCTAATGAAACCAGCCTGCGCTCCGCCAAAGTACGAAGGGAGGGCGCGAATTCTCCCCGCCAGGAAACCGACGAGTTCGCTGTTCCTTTCAACGACAAACAAGCAGGCGAAGCGACCCAGCATTGGAGTTAGCGATGCGGCCCAGCGATCGAAGGCATCATCGGGCAGTTCAACGAGCATCCCATTGGCCTTCTGGTTCTCATACAAGGCGAGCCACAACGATCTCAGACGCGGAACATCATCCGCGACGCCTTCGCGAACGGCATAAGCGGATGATGTTTCCACTGCTTGGTTCACTGATCGATGACCGATGCAGGCCAGTTACTTTGATCCAATCCGTGCTGCGCAAGGAACGCGAGCGCCAATCGCTCAAGACCAAAGCCAACGCATCCGGTAGACACTGGCACACCGGCGCTATTGGTGATGTTTAGCGACCTTCCAAAATAATCCTGGTGAAAGTTGAATGATCCGACAGCGAGCGTCTTTCCTTTGTAAGGAAGATTGGCGCGCACTTCGAACTTGAGATCAAAAGCCAGCTGGAAAGTTGCTGACGCGTACTCTTCAATGAAGAACGGATCGGTCGCGCTGCGAATCTCGTAGCCCAATCCCCACTCGTCGAGCAATTGAGTCGTTGCTGCAATTGCTTTTTCGCGTTGCGCCAAAACAAATTCCGGCGACCCTACAAAGATCAGCTCACGCATCGTGAAATCCCAGAGCCGCTCGAGTCCTTCGAGGTTACCCGACTCATAGCGAAAGCATTTGCCGACCGCCGTAAAACTCCTGTCTTGCGCTTGCCGACTGTCTTGCAGCCAGGCAAAACAGTGGAAACAAACGGCGGGCGCCAGCAAGCACTCAATCGCCGAAAGGTGCGACGGATCGGAGAGTAATTGCTTGCCGTCCCATTTGGCTGAGCGCGCAAAGTCCTGCACGGCGGCCAGGTCTTCACGCAGGTGCGAAACCAAAGTGAGCGCGTGCGGAAACGATCGCAGGTATTTGCATGACTCCAACACATCAGCACCGATCAGGCTCGGGAACTGATGTGGTTCCGGCGAGAACGATTCGAACATTCGCGTCAGCTCGCGGTCGAAGAATGTCGTCAACCCAACCAGACGGGGTCCAAGGCCGTATCGTCCCTGGCCAAATCTGCGCAACTCGCCTTCTCGTTCCAAAATCGGTTGCGGATCCAAGTCGTAATGTCCGGTAGATTTTCTCGAAACCAATACTTTGGCTTCGGACGGCCGGTGCGCGTCGCACATTTTCTTTGCGACCTCAGCGATTCGCGAGGCGATCAATGAAGAATCATGCTCACGCCCCGGCGTCACCTGAAAACGTACAGAATTTCTCTCGCTGGGCAGTTCGAATCTTTCCAGCGATTCAGACACGTAGTGCAGTTTCGCGAGAAAATCGTCGACCAATTCATCGGGAATCGTTACTGGCAGCTCGGCAGTTGAATACACGTTGATAGCTTGCGGGAATTACTTATGGTTGACCCGCTCGACGGCTTTGACGATCGCTGCGGGATTTACCAGTTCGGCTATTTCGTACGTCGGAAATCTGAGGCCGAACTCTTTTTCGATTTGCATGATCAACTCCATGTGACCCATTGAATCCCAACGCGGATGCAGGCCCATGCCTAATGCACTAACTTCGTTCGGAGAAACCCCGAGCACGCGCGCCAGCGTTTCTTCTACTCGTTGCTTTATTTGGTTGTTTTCGGTCATTTGCGACTTGAATTTGTGTTACCGGATAAGTTTCAGGATCGTAGGCGGCAGGAACCAACACGAGCAGACGTAGAGATACGTCGCAATCGGCCCGGTATAGCGAAATTGCGAATCAATCAAATTCTGTCGCCAGAGCGTGAGACGCGATCTGTTTCGGCTGTACCAGAGATACGCGCAGAACCCGATGCCGTGCATCAGTCCAAACAGAATCCAATATCCGTTCAAGCCATGCCACAGGCCGACCATGAGAAAAACCATGAGCGTGTTGACGTACAGGTTCGCCTTTTGCAAACCCCAGCGGTTATAAAAGAAATAATCTCGAAAGACGGAAGTCGCCGTCATGTTCCAGTTGGCCCAGAACTCCGACAGGTTGCGCCGGCCGAACGGACGATTGAAACTTGGTGGCAGCGTAATTCCCCAGAACGGCGCCAACGATTCCATGAAGTTGAAATAACCCGCCCACAACAGATAAAACGACCACGGTGCGACACTGAAACCAATAACGAGTTTCTCCCATCGCGGCAAACCGTTTCCTGACTCAACCAAGGCAAACTGAAAACCGGTCAGTAACATACCCACCGAGAGTTGTACGAATCCGACTAGAAACCGTCGCAGCGACTGCCGATAACGCGCTGGTTCGTCGGCCTGTGTGGAAATCAACGGCAGTTGTTTCTCAAACTGTGAGTAACGAAGTATTGGGCCGATAAGTGTGAAGGGCAATCCAACCCAGATCATAAAAGAGCGCAACGACGGACGCTCAATGCGTCCCGAGCCGAATTCCCAAAGCAATGTGATCAACCTTAAAAACGCCCACATGTTCAGGCTGAAGAAGAAAAGATTCAGACCCTTTACTGCTACGCCGCGCGTTTCCAGTTGGTAGTAACGCCCCGCCAGGAAAACCAGAAGGAGCGCTAACATTGCCGCACAGGATGCTCGCCAACGGTTCCGCTGAACAAAAGCAGACCGCATCGATAGCCAGGCGAGTCCGGTGATGAATATATACGCAGACAAATTCACCAGCACATAGCCAATGAAAGCAAAACGGTAGATACCAACCGCAGATAGGATACTGACGAGCAGCAAACCGGCGGTCGAGCGAAGCACAGGTAACAGACCGACCAGCGCACCAGCGAGAATGCAAACGATCACGGCTATCCCAATGGACAAATCAATCGCTAGAACTGAACTTCGTAGAATGTGCAACGAGAATGTTAAGAGGATCGCTACGCCGTGGTTGTTGCCGAACTCTCTCGTGGAACAGTCGGATGGCCTTCAGTATTCCTGGCCCGCCGATTTTGTAGTTGAGGAAGATATTCGCGAAACCATTCGATCGTGCGCCTCAACCCTTCTTCGAGACCCACCGACGGTTGCCAATCGAGAATTTCGCGCGCCCGGGTGTTATCGGCATACATACGCCAGATTTCGGTGGGACGGTCGGGCAAGGCGCCAATTTCCAGGAGCGAGGACGTGCCGGTCAGTTCAGCGATCTTTCGCACCAGATCTTTTATTGCCACATCGTGACCCGATGCGATGTTAATAACCCCGTCTATTCTACTTTCACACTCGGCCGCTTTTATTAAGCCGGCGACGGTATCGCTGACGTAGTTGAATTCTCGCGTCTGTTCCCCTCGCGTGGTTCGAATCGGGCGACCCATGAGGCAACCAATAATCAACTCGGGGATAACCGCCTTGGTACTTTGATATGGTCCATACACGTTGAACGGTCGCACGATCACAATGGAGGTTTCGCCTTTGATCCGCTGTTTCATGCGGCAGTAGAGTTCACCCGCATACTTTGTGATCGCATACGGCGAGATGGGTTCCGGCGTCATTGTCTCAACAAAGGGTACCTCGTCTTGCTTTCCATAGACTTCAGAGGTCGACATGTAGACAAACTTCTCTATCCCGTCGCAGCTATCCAGAAGATTAGCTGTACCCTTCGCGTTGACATCGAAGCACTCTTCCACCTGCTGGAAGCTTTGCCCCACATGGTTGTAAGCCGCCAGATGAAACACGACTTGGGGAGCAAATTCTCTTAAACCCGCCAGCGCGCCACGATTTCGCAGGTCTGCTTCGACTACGCGGATGTCTTCCCAACAATCGCGCAGTCGCTCGTTTTTCATGACGTTGCCGTAGCGCGCGATTACCGTGACGTCAGCGCCACGCTCGAGCAACAAATGAACCAGGTGACTGCCGATAAATCCAGAGCCACCGGTGACTACTACTCGTTTTCCCTTCATATTGTCTGTTCGTCCATCACCGTAAAAAATTCGATCATGCCTGATTCTGCGTCATCGCGCTCTTTCTCTGTATTAATCGTTAAATGCTTTCCATTATGCTGGTAAGCGCAGAGTTTATCTTGCGCGGCGAGCGACGATAAGAACTCTGGAAAACCCAAATTTGGATTCAGATAATTAAACGCTTCGGACTCGCACAATAGGAATCCGATATTGATCCAATAGGGCAAGTGAGGTTTTTCTGTGAAGCTGTTGATTCGTTTGTTTCCATCAAATCCGACGACGCCAAAAGATGTGGGCATCGGATAGACTGTGAGTGTCGCCAAAGCACCGTTAGTCTGGTGCTCTTTATGGAGCGCCCTCAGGTCCACATTTGCCAGCGTGTCGCCGTAACAGACGATAGCTCTACCCGTGACGTGCACGCGCGCATCTTTGAGGCGGCGGGTCATCGTCGCGTCGCCGGAATTCACACAAATCACTTCACAATCCGGCAAGCGATGCGCCTGTACGAATTCTTCGATGACGGCGGCTTTATATCCCACACAGATAACAAATCGCTTGATGCCTGCAGCCGAAAGGAATTTCAGCAAATGCGCCAGCAACGGCTCTCCCCTGAGCGGCACCATCGCCTTAGGTAATGAGTCGGTGAATGGCCTGAGTCTTTCGCCCCTCCCGCCGCACAGCAGAATTGCGGTTGTTTCTGTAATTAGAATCTTACTGTCTTTACTACTTCCCATGAGTCAAGTCGTTGTGGCTCAGCAGACTTGGGGATCAGGCCGCAAGCGAATTGAGGCATGAAACGTAACGATCGCGAAACTTTTCAAATGTTAGCGCGCATGCCGTCTCACGAGCCGCCCGACCCATGTCGCGTAACAGAGAAGGATGTGCTGCGAGGTGGGCCAAGCGGTCGCGAATCGCGCCGCTGTCGGCAATCGGCACGACATATCCGTTAACTCCATCCACCACGATATCTGAAGCACCCGTATTATTCGTCACTATCACAGGAATGCCGCTCGCCATCGCTTCCGCGACGACAAAGCCAAATCCGTCCGCCAGCGACGGATGAACCAGCACGCTCGACTTAGCATAGACCTCATCGTAGCCATGACGACGGACCTCGACGGGCCGAAGTTTGATTGCCGGGTTGCGCGCGATCTGCTTCCCAATGTAGCTGCTTACGTTCCTGGTGCCCGTGCCACCCCAGAGCACCAGCTCGCTATCCGGCACGTCGAGCGCATTGAACGCGTCGATCAAATAGTGAAACCCCTTCCAGGGCTCAATCAGGCCGACGAACGAAATGCGAAACTTTGGTTCGTCAAACCGAGCCTCCGCAAATTTGTTGACATCGATTGCCGGCGGCAGAACGCAGATTTTGTCTTCGGCAAATCCGCGCTCGATGAATGTTCGCCTCGCAACCTTCGACATCACTCGAATAGCGTCGGCGCGTTCGTATTCGTGGCGCATCCGTTCACGATGCCGGAGGTGAATCGGAGGGCGAACTTGAAATTTCGCACATTCGCGATCTTGGTGTGCGCCAAAGTCATCGATGTGCGTCGTGATGCAATCCAACAACGTGGCCGAACCGTTCTTTTTCGCGACTTTGAGGCTGTTCAGACATTGGCCGGTCACGCCTTGAAACATTTCCGCGCCATTAAGTTTCGTCGCGACATGCTGATCGAAATGCTTGTCGGAAAAATAAGCGTGCCATTCGCGCAGGCGGCGTAACGGACGAACATTGCCAATCAGCGCGCTGGCTTTGGATTCAGATACGGGATGCGAGTTAATCCCGGCGAACGTTGCGCGCGAATACACGGCCACATCGAATGCGTCGCGACTGCCTTCGATCATTTGCGAGAGATTAAGTCCCTGTCCCCCTTCATAGGGAGTTGCATTTGCAGAGAGAATCAACCGCCTCATCATCTGCTTTTGCTTTGGTGCGCTACTCAAACCCGGTGGGCGTACAACAGACCTTGATGATCATTAATCGGAGACGTTTCAATTGTGAACCCAGCTTCATCGAGCACCCTTTTGCAACGTTTATAGGCGTCGGGGCAGAGGCTATCGTGGTACTCCAGCACCATCTGCTTGATTAAACGAAGGGTGCCGGGACTCGCGCCTTCGAGGATATCGGCCTCCGCGCCTTCGGTATCGATTTTAAGAAGCGCGATCTCGTCACCTCCTGCGCGTCTAATCACTTCATTAAGGTCTACCATTGGGACAGTCGTGCAAGTCCCAGCAGCGGAGAGACTGTCAACAAAGCTAGTGACTTCCATGCTCGGCAAGTCCGTCCGCAGTTGAATTGTGCCCTTCTCGCGGCCTACAGCCTCGTTGTATACGCTTACGCGTGCGCCGAGATTATTGGCGAGAATATTCTCCTTGAGAGTTTGATTAGTCTTAGGACTGGGTTCGTAAGCATGAACCGTAACCTTTTCTGATTGACTGGCCCAGGTTAGGGTCGCAGCCCCAATATTCGCGCCAAGATCGATGATCACGCCATCCGTTATTTTATTTCGCGAGTAGCAACCATCGACAAAGATTTCGTACATCAATAGCAGCGGCTCATCACCCGATTTGTGATGCAGGGTGAAACCAGACCGGAATTGCAAGGGCGGCAACGGCAATCTATTCCGGTACGCAGACCAAACCTCTCGCCAGTTTTTGAGCCAGCGGACCATCCGGTAAAGCGCACGCGCCGCCAGATACTTTCCCACAATCGGATTGATCTGATTCATTGTTCTTGTATGAGAGTCCGCGCTTGCCATATCTCAGGAGAAATTGTACGCGACGCATTTCGCCAGCAGTTTGAGCTTCTCGTCTGTTCGCGGGCCGGGATCAATGGCGATTGGCGACGCCACGAATGTCTTATAAGCCCACAGTCCAAGTCGCGCATTTCTCGTACAGACGGCAAACCAGTAATCTCCGACAACTCGGGCGAAGGCGCTGCTCGGATATTTTCGATTCTTTAGATTTATCGATTTCAGTTTTACCAACCAAGCCTCAACCTTCTTCACCCAGTCCTGATCCCCTTCCAACTGCCACGTGCAGATAGATTCGTGGAGGTTGATTTCATCCTCACTCGGTTCCAGCCCTAAATCTTCAAGCTGCTGCAGACGAATTTGACGTGCAAACCGGTGCTGCCGGTCTCTCTCCCTGTCGGTAACTTGCATTGAGTGGCAGCGATACCGGTACAAGACTTCTGGAATAGAAGAAACGTGAGAATGTTTTGCACACTCCACCAAGAAAAGGTAGTCGTCCGTGGCGCCAACACCGACGCGGTAACGGACACTATCCTCCGACCATAACCGTCTTCGAAACATGAGTGAAGGACCTGCGATGGACATTTTGAAAGGGAGCGTGCAAAGGGCGATATCAGGTTCCTGCGGGTAACGAACCAAACTTTCTTTGGAGTCTCGAAAGCTACAAATCCACGTGCCGCAAAGTCCGATCTCGTGATGCTGATCAAGGTAGGCCACCTGCTTTGCCAATCTAGCCGGCAAACTTATGTCATCTGCATCCATGCGAGCGACATATTTCCCCGTGGCCACCTGGCAGCCAAAGTTCATCGACTCAGCAACTCCGGAATTCTGCTGATGATGGATCTGAATCCTCGAGTCACGACGCGCAAATGATTTCAGAATCTCAGCCGTACCGTCCGTTGATCCGTCATTAATAATGATGAATTCGAAATCGGTGAATGTCTGGCTGAGAATGCTGGCGATAGCTTCAGCAATATATTTCTCCGCATTAAAAGCGGGCATCACGACGTTGACTTTCGGTGTATGCGACATCCTGGAAGCGATCGCTCTAGGTAGTGGCGCCGAGAGACGAAGACTGGTAATTACCGAGTTTGCTAAACAACGCCGACCCGATTAGTTGTGTTAGAAAACGATCTGCGCCATGAAAAATCGTGTGTTTAGACAACACTTCTGTTTGGGCTTTCAAGGCACGTCTTTGTGCTTCTGTCGGGTCGTTAAGGATTCTCTCGAAATTCTCTCGATATGCTTCGGCGGTGGGAGCGACAAAAAAACAGTCGGGGCTAAATTTCGAGGCAAGCAATTTCGGTTCGTCGACCAACTGGGGCACACCACAGGCCGCGAGGTTATAGGTTCTTTCGTTCAGCTCACTGGGCCACTTAATCTGATTTGGAATATGAAGGTTCAGCGCGACTTTCGCTCTGGCGCACAGGTAACGATGCGTGTTCGCGTCCCCAAATCGAGAAATCGATTGCCACCAGGGGCCGTCTATGTAACCCGAATACTTCTGGAGAATCTGACCGAAATACGCGTAGTATCGCGACCACTTATCAGGATTTGTCGAGCCGAGAAAAACGTAATTTAGATCTCTGTTAAGACTCGGAACGGCGTAATAGACAAGCGGATTGGCCCCGAACTCTAAATAGAAAATAGAATAACCGCGTTCAAGGATTTCACCGTAGCGCTCTTCCACGTACCGCGGATTCTTATGACTGTAGTAGAAATCGATCTCGTGCTGACGGGCCCAATCTAGACGCTGGGATAGTGGCGTGTTCCCATATTCCTGCAGAGCCGCATAAAGTCCGATGATGAGTTGGTCGCTTCTGCGATAATCTCGAACTGTCTCCCAATCTATCTGCGATAAATACCCGGCATGATCTATTGTCAAGAATACCGTCGGTCTGAATTCCTGCAGAATCTTGCGAGTGTCATCGTACCAACCCAACTCCCGAGCTGCGATGCCAAGGAATCGAAAGCTCTGCGTAAGGTTTGTGCCAAGAGAAGAGTGAGCCGACGACACAGTCGGAGGAGGCACGTGGATGAGTATTCTCAATTGTTCAAGGTCACCGTAGCGATTCTCGAAATCTCGTCGCAGGTCTCGTAGCAGGTCGCGCCCCTGACGAACTATCGGCTCTTCGGAAACGGCTGTGTCGGCGCCGGCGAGCGCAGCCTGCTCTTCAGCCCAGGCCAGCAGTTCATCATGTCTTGCCCAAGTCTCCGGATGGAACGAAGCTTCAAATCTTTTGAATCGGCGAGCTGGGCCGTGGATGAATGCGAGGTTCTTAACCGCCCGCCACTTGTTCGACATCCATAACACTTCTCTGCGCAATTCACTCGACATCGCTTTTCGCCGGCATCTCTCTCTTTTGAATACGCAATTATCTGTGCCCGCTCATTGACTCATGAGGAGAGCGAGCTTGAAATCAATTCTCCGGCTTCTTCCTCGCAACCATAGCAATTGATTTTGAAAATCTGCGGACTGGCGCGAATGCTATGGAAGCGTCAATAGGGCTGCCGAGTAAACCTGACCAGCCAAAGTGTACTGAGTAGTATCTCTCGACTGCGAAGTGGGGTGTGACGAGTCTGGTCGCGGTCGCCTTTGTGTATTCGCGAAGGTGACCGTTATCGTGAAAGTTAAGTGCTATATCGCGACGTTTCAGCCGATTAATCAAATAATGGGCACTTCCAAGGTTTGGCACGGTTAGAAACAAGAGCCCGTTTGGCCGTAACACTCGAGCGATCTCACTGACGACTGCATTATCATCCGGGACGTGTTCAGCCACCTCGGAGCAGACTGCTGCATCGAAACTTTGATCCGCGAACGGTAGTTGTTCCACATCCGCCTGCACAAGCGAGATTCGATCATTACGCGGCGCCAGACGCAGGAAGTTGTAAGCAAAGTCGACTCCAACAAGTTTTACGCCACGCTCTACAGCAGAAAGATCATAAGTAAGGTTAGCGCCGCAGCCTACGTCGAGAAGATTGTCATAATGGGCTGCGTAATCGGAGAGCATTCTTGTGACGGTGTTGATAACCGATTCCTCAGAACAAGTGGCCTCCGTCACACCTTCAGATGGCTCCTCGTAGAAATGTCTAAGAGACATTTGTTGAGTTACAACCTAGGAAACAGCCGCGGGAATGGCTGGCAGATTAGCGAGTTCCGAAAGCACTCCCATTCCCTGCTCTAATTCCTCCCAAGTCCCCCGTTCGACGACGCGACCTTCTGACAACACGACTAATTGATCCGCATCGCGAATGGTTGAGAGCCGGTGGGCGATGACAAGCACGGTGCGGCCGGCCATCGCTTCTTCGAGCGCAAGCTGAACCTTACGCTCCGAGATAGTGTCCAGCGCTGAAGTCGCTTCATCCAGGATCAGAATCTTCGGGTTTCTAACGAGGGCTCTCGCGATCGCCAGTCGTTGTCGCTGACCACCGGAAAGCATACTTCCCCTTTCTCCAATCACCGTATCGAGGCCGTCGGGTAATCCTTCCACTACGTCCTCCAGGTGAGCCGCGCGCACGGCGGCTTCGATTTCGGCTTGCGTTGCCTGCGGATATCCGTACGAGATGTTCTGGGCGAACGTGTCGTGAAACAGGAAAGCTTCCTGTTCGACAACTCCAATGATGCGGTGCCACGACTCGGACGTAAATTCGCGCGAGTCGCGGCCGTCGACCGTGAGCGAACCAGAAGTGGGTGTTCGTAGCCTGAGCAGCAGCGTTGCGATTGTCGATTTTCCTGAACCGGAAGCGCCAACCAAAGCTACTGTCGTGCCCGAAGGAATCTCGAAACTTACGTTAGTCAGCGCGTCAGTTCCGTTCGGATACGTATAGGAAACATTCTCAAATCGGATTTCATCACGCACTCCGCTAAAGTCGGCATCACCAAATTTCATGGGAGCAGGAGTTAATGTCGTTATCCAGCGTTCCACTTCGCGGATGCCGCCGGCCATGTAAAGCACAGTACCCTGCAGGCTATAGAGCTGATTCAACAAAGGCAGCAAGCGAAGCAAAATGAATCCAAAGGCCAGCAGGTAGCTGTTCAGCATGTAGCCCGGACGCACCAGGAAAACATAGGCGGCGCCGATAATGATCATGGCGCCAGTTACCGCGACGGTCTCGGCTATGGGAGTCAGCAGCGAGCTATGACGCATGCTGAGTTCCTCAACCCCCGCATGCATCTCGACGAACTTATGAAACCGGCCACGTTCGGCGTCTTGCGAGTTGGTAGTCCGAATGACTCGAACGCCGGCAAACGATTCTACAAGCCGTGAGGATAGTTGGCGGTTAAGCTCAGTTATCTGCGTGCCCTTCATCGAGAGTCTGCGGTAAAGAAACGCGATTGAGCCACCGATCGTGGCCGCGAGAAAGATGGTAAGCAGCGTTAGCGGCCAGGAAATTATGAACAGTGCGATGAGATAAAACAGACCTATGCTCGCCCTCTGTCCCAACAATAGCAATGAATCAACCGCTCCAATCGAGCGTACGGTGTCTGTTAGAAAAAGGCTCGCCAACTGGCCGGCAGTGGTCCGCTCAAATACACTTAGATCCGCGCTATGCAACTTTTCAAAAAGAGCATCGCGCAGATTTATCGAGACTCGACGCTTGAGCCTGGCTGCCAAAACTTGACTGCCATAGAGGACGCCGTTCTTCAGCGCAATAACGAGAACAATGAAGATGGCGAACGCCGAAATGTAATACGCAGCGCCATGACCCGGGAGCCAGGCGTGTAACCACACGAGTGGGCGAGTTGGAGTGCTGCCTTCGCCGCCCAGCAGCAACGAAAGTAGCGGCACGAGCAAGCTGACGCCAACGCCCTCGAGCGCCGCCATCACGAGCAGACTGATCAGAACAGCGGCAACCAGGTAGCGCCCCGGGCGCAGGACCCCGCGTAAGCGCCATGCACATTTGGCGATATCTATTAATTGTTTAAGCCAGTATTTCACGAGAAAGTTTTCAACCAGCCAAGACAGGTGTGTTAATGGGAAGCGCGGCCTGCGCTGATCTTTCCTCGACGCTAGTCTCTGCTTGTCGCGCGCCGACCCAGCCGACCAATAATAGAAAGAGAGAAGTTTGAGGTATGGAAGTGAGGAGACCCGTCCCCATGACGCCACCTATAAAAAATACTAAGCACGTTGTTTTAGCTAAACGTCTTCCCAGTTTTGATGACTCGTCGCTGGCGTCATTACGTCGCGAAGCTATCCACATAATGAAAGCTATCCAGAAAACCAATCCAACGACGCCTTGCTCCAACATTATCCGCGCGTACTCGTTCTCCATGGCGACGGGATTTCTAATTTCGTCTTGAAGAAAGTAGGGAATGCTGGTGCCGCCGCCCCCGAGACCGTTGCCAAATGGATAGGCGGCAGCAATCTCAAAAAAGCGCATGTTTACGCTAGAGGAGATGCGCTCAGTGACCGTATCGGTGTCGCGTAGCTCAAGGAATCGCTGCAGGCGTTGTTCACCTGAAGCCGTCCAAGCGACCGCGGCGATTAAAAGTAGCCAACCGAATGCGTAACTTATCCGCGAACGTAATGAAAACGTAGCAACGATCGTCACCACGGCAGCACCAATGAAATGTGTTCGCGCTGCCGACATCAAAACACCAAGGAGCGCCGCGCCTACTCCAAGCGTCAACAAAACGGCCTGAAAAGTTCGCCAGCGTTTTTTAACTAAGGCACCTGCAAGTAACGGCAGAGTCGCGACCATGGTACCGCCATATGCGTGAGCGTTTATGAAAGAGGATGGGATGCGATAAGCGCCCGTACCCGCAATGGACGTGCTCTTATAGATTAGTTCAGTCATCTGATTATGCGGAAAAAAAGATTCAATACCGACGAAGTACTCGACCCCGGCTAAAACAAAGACCACAACATTGAATCCGGCCAACCAGACCGCGAGCTGATAGCGGTCCTTCGCATCCAGTCGTGCGCCAAAGAAAATGAACGGTAAGAGAAAAATGCTTCCGCGCAATCCAACCACTTGAATCAACCAACTCTGAATCGGTAAGAAGAAAACCAGGATTGGCCAGACGATCAGCAGTTCCAGCCATGGTTTAAGTCTTTCAATGCGGTACTTTTCTGTAGGTGTGAGGCGGTACAACACCTGTGACATGTAAAGACCGACAACGCCTGCATCGAAGATGAAGTGCGAGTATGTCTCGGGAACGTTTGCCCGAACAATGCCGTACGCATAGCCAATTGCCAGCAGCGCCACGAGGCCGCTGACCAGTGAACGCCTGCCGGCGATGTAACAGGCAACGAAGGCGACTAAACAGAGAAAGAGAGACATCAGTTAAACGGCTAGACTTGCTCTGACGTGCGCATCTTTGAAGCCATTGCCGGCAAGCAGAAATGTATCCCGAAGAGACTGTATTTGGTTCGCTGGATCGCAGATTTCGCGCGCTCGCGCCGGCCCGTTTTCGCCCAGTCGCGCTCTGAGCGTGGCGTCACTTACCAAACGACTTAAGGCATCCGCTATAGACTGTGACTCAGGCGCGACCAAAAAACCGCAGGTGTTATCCACAATTTCTTTTGGCCCCCCGAGTGCGGTTGCCACCACAGGTTTGCCTGCGTAGAGGGCTTCTATAAACGTAATTCCAAAAGGTTCAGGGTAGAGGTTTGGCTGGCAATAGATATCGCATGCCGCGATCACTTTTTGTATGTCGGGCTGCCAGCCAAGGAATCGCACACGGTCGCTGATTCCCAACTCAACCGCGGCCGCTTTAACTGATTCGAAATATCCTCGCTCCTCAGGTTTCTGAACATCACCCACCTGCCAACAGATCCAGTCTGGCACGTCGCGCAAAGACGCGAGTGCTTCCAGATGCACAAGATGACCCTTGTGAGGTTCCATTCTGCTGATTTGCAGAATCACGATCGCATTGTCTGGAGTTTGGAATTCGCTTCTGACCGATTTGATCTCATCACTCGAATAGTTAACCACAGGCGGCGCCACCGGACAGTAAACAACCCGGGAACGAACCCGGGGATAGAGTTTGGGTAATCTGCCGGCAGTGTATTCGCTGTTGCAAACAACGAAATCGGGTGGAGGTGAGCGGCGCGCCCAACGTTCAGGCCATGGCATCCCGTCCGGAACGTCATGAACCCAGAAAACTAAAGGCACGGAAAAGGAACGAATCGTCGAACCAAAAATCGCTTGCGTCCAGGTCGAATGCACCACGGCCAGATCGAATCGGTTTTCTGCCAGAATGGTTCGAAGCTTTCGTCGTGCGCGTAGCACGCTCAGAGGCCGGCTCAGACGAGTGCTCCCGAGCGCATAGTAGCTTGCCCCATTGGCCGCGAGTTCGGCGCTAAAGCGGCCTTCAAAACACAGGGCGAATTGCGTTTCCATTTCCGGGCAAAGCGATTGTTTTTGGACCAGCGTCAACAACATCGTTTCGACACCGCCAAAAAGATTCCCGCTGTGAACATGAAGAACGCGCACTAAACCCGTTTCAGCACTAACAGAATGTCGAATGAAGCCGCGCCGTAATCGCGACCGATGTCAAAAGCCGCGATCCGATGCAAGAAGTGATACATCGCGTTATTGGTTCGCTGAGTCCGATAGAATGGCCAGAGTGCAATGTCACAAAGGGGAAACAGGAACAGACCGCCGGTCCGCGATGCCTCCAGCTGCCATCCTTCCCCAAGAAGCGACGTCAGTTCGCCACGGGAAAAATGATGATGCCAAACAACGTCGGCTGACCCTCCGGCATAACCCGCATCGCGCCGGCCTTCGCGCACCAGAGCGCGATAAAGACGTGGCGCCCTGAATCGCAGGTTATTTGAGTCCAGAAAGGCGAATAAACCGGCATGCGGAACGCGCAGGATGAACCGACCACCGCGTTTCAGCACTCTGTGTATTTCCGCTAATGCTTGAGCCCTCAGCGCGGTGGGAATGTGTTCAAGAACTTCGATGCACATCACACAATCGAAGGAGTTGTCTGAAAAAGGAAGCTCCGTAGCGCTCGTGGCTTGCAGATCAGCATGAGGCAAGCTGTCTCGCGCCTTTGCAATAGCGATCGGATTGATGTCGATTCCCGACAACTTAATGTCGGGATAGACCGCCGCGCACGAGCCTAAATGCTCTCCCACATTACAGCCGACTTCCAGGAGCGACTTTGTGTCGCTTGGAATCCACCGGACTGGTTGCATCCAGTTCTCGCGATTTAGCCGATCCGCAACCGATGCTTCGCGAGAGGTTGAGTCACACATTAGGCGATTGTCTGATACAGCGGAATTAGCTTGCGCGCGAGCTCATCGAGATTAAACTTATTCTCGACATTCGCGCGGCCTTCGGTCGCCAATTGCCCGCGCAACTGGGCATCGCGCGCGAGTTCAATCATGCGCGCACTGAGTTCCTCGGCGTCGCCGGGGCCATGACTTAACGCCAACTGCGCCCCCGCGCTGAACGCTGGTCCTGAATTCAACAACCTGCCTTTGCCGTTGTGGGAACTGCCGTTGCCGCTTATCTGAATCAGCTCCGCCACTCCACCGGCCTTACTCACGATCACTGGACGGCCGCAGGCCATTGCTTCAACGATGGTCAATCCGAACGGCTCGGGCTGGGTGCTGGCATGAACCACGATGTCCAACGCGCGAATCGCTGCGGCCGGATGATCGACAAATCCTGTGAAGCCGACTCGATTGGCGACGCCGAGTTCACGCGCCAGCGTTTGCAGCTCTGCGGATGAAAACTGACTACCGTCGGTTACATAAACCGCGTCGCCGATTACATAGCCGCGCCAATGAATGTCTGGAGGCAGCAACGACAGCGCACGCAGAAAGACTTCATGTCCTTTCCAACGACCGAAGGTCGCGACCAGTCCAATCCGCACCAACGGCTCGCGTAAACCATTAACGGCCAATCCAGACAACCTATCCAAATCCAATCGCTCACCTTCAGGCGAAAACACGTTCGTATCGACGGCGTTGTAAAGCGTCTGCACCTTGATGTCACTGCCGCAGACTCGTTCGATGTCCCGCTTGACGCTGTCGGAGTTTGCCAGAATCAGCGAGGCGCGTTTGCGAAGCGCCTTGATCACTCGCGCCATCACCAGACGCGAGCTAACGTAATCATGTATGTGCCAGATGAGCGGCGTGCCGCCAGGTTTCGAAAGCGCACCAAGCACGTGCATCTTGAAACCATTAGTATGAATGACGTCCGGATTGAGTGAGCGGAGAGCATTGCGCAGACGGACGATCGCAATCGCCAGCGCGGGAAACGAGAGCAGCATTCTCACTGTTAGCCTGAAGTGCGATAACCATTCTCCCGCCGGCCGTCCACTGACACCGGAGTCACCGAGGCGCGCGACTGACTTCGGAAATGAAATCACTCGACACGCGACACCGAGCGCGTTTGCGCGCGCGACCAGGGAGCCATCGTCGGGTGTGATTAGAGAAATGTCCCAATCCGGCTGCGATTGCCGAATGGCGGTGATGATGTTGAGCAGGGCCACTTCTGCTCCACCCATCGCACCTCTGGGGTTCAGATAGGTAATTCTCATTGCGGAGGACGGAGCTAAGGGCGAAGAGCTAAGAGGTAAGCGGAAACCGGAGAAGGCGGAGGTCAGACGTCAGAAGTCAGATATCAGAGGTCAGAGGTCAGAGGTCAGAGATCAGCTTCAGATGTCTGACGTCTGATCCCTGACATCTGACTTCTGATTTACTCAGCCCTTGATTGAAAGCACATCGGGGGCCGGTGCCTCGTGGCCGTCGCCGTTCTCGGGTTCCGCGCCTTCGTAGTAACTCTTGTAGTTGTAATAGTAGTAGTCCTGCTGCCGGATCGTGACGTTGTTTAGCACGACACCATAAATCTTCGCGCCCACTTCGGTAAGTAACTGGCGCGCGCGCCGCACCACGTTGCGCGACGCCGATCCACCGTGCACGACCAGGAGCACGCCATCCGCGATCGATGACAAGAGCACCCCGTCAGTGAATGACGTGATCGGCGGTGAATCAATGACGACGTGCGTAAAGTTGTCTTCTAGCACCGCGACCAGGCTGCGAATCTGATCGGAGCCGAGCAATTCAGCAGGGTTCGGCGGAATTCTGCCAGACGGCAAAATGTAAAGTCCGCTCTCTTCATGCAGTTGGATCATCGTCAGAATCTCGGCCTCGCTGGCGCGCGTCGAGAGAATTGTGCTGAGGCCGTTGCTGTTATCTAAACCGAAGATCGAGTGCAACCGCGGCCGGCGCATGTCCGCATCGACAAGTACAACCTTCGCTCCGGTTTGCGCGAGGACCATCCCGGTATTGACGACCGTGGTTGTCTTTCCCTCGCCGGGTTGGCTGGAAGTTACCAGCACAGTCTTGGGCGCGCCGCCGGGTGACGAGAGAAGCACCGAAGTTCTCAGTTGCCGATATGCTTCGGCTAAAGGCGACTTTTGCTGAGCGTGCAGCAGAAGCTCCTCGCCTCCCCGCCGCCCATTCTTCTTGTGGTTACCAATCGCCGACAATAAACGTCGCGAGCTGGTGCCGTTCAGTGCGGGGATAACAGCCAATGCCGGAAGCCGGAGAAAGTTCTCAACTTCTTCCGAACTTCCGATTGAATCGTCGAGGTAATCAAGATAACGAGCCAACGCAATCCCCAGAATCAACGCCAGCAGAGCCGCCAATCCAACCATCTGTCTTCGTCGGGGCCCTACGGGAAACTTCGGACGCGTCGCGTAGTCAAGCACGTGTATGTTGTTCGGCGTGCCCGCCAGGATTACGTCGTTCTCTTTCGCACGCTGAAGCAGGCCATCCAACAATGTCTTATTCGTCTCGATTTCCTGTTGGAAGATCCGATAGTTCACCGCCGCTTCGTTCTGCGTGATCGTTTCGGCGCGCGCCTTATCGAACGCATCGCGCAGCGCTTTCTCTTTTTGAAGCGCCTGCTGATATTGTGTTTCGAGATTCGTCTTCACGACCGATTCATTGTGACTGCGCAATTGCGCGGCGGTTTTCTCCAGCGCAGCAATCTGCTGATCCACGTCCTTCACTTCGGGATACTTCTCGGTGTAATCGAGCAAAAGCTGGGCGCGCTTCTGTTTCAGTTCGGCAACCTTTGCCTCAGTTTCAGCGACAGTGTTCTTCGTCGCCGTCTCAGCTTGTGCCGATAGTGCACCCGGCGCGGTGCCCGCGCGATAAGCGGCTTCGGCTGCCTTCCGATCATTCTCGGCTTCGAGCAATTGCTTGTTCAGTCCCGCAAGACGATCCACCACCGTGTTTTGATTCGCATCCAGCGAGAGTATCTGGTGGTTCTTCGCGTAATTGATTAGTTGCTCTTCGCCCTGGCGAATTTCGGACTGAAGTTCGGCGATTCGCTTTTGCAGAAAATCGCCGGCGGTGTTGCTGGTGGTGGTACGCCGCTCGAGATTATTGAGGACGTACGTATCGGCGATCATATTGTTGACCTTGCGCGCGATCTCGGGATCCTGATGCTTGTAGAAGACCTGGATAACCCGAGTATCGTTCAGTTGCTTCACACTCAGGCCACCTTGCAAAACTTCGACGTAAGGCAACAACTGTTCGGCGTCCGCCGGCGTAACGGTGGCGTTCGATTGCAGCGCCAACTTGCTCGCTTCATCTGCTTTCGCTTCCGCAGCGCGGTTGTCTATCGACTTTCCCGCGCCGACAAACCCCCTCACGGTTGTCCACAATGAATGGCCTGAGTCACGCGGATGCAAGAACTCCGCGTTGTGTTCGAGATCGAGATTCTTCGCGACTCGGGTTAGCAACGCAGTGCTGGTGAGAATCTGGAGCTGAGTGTTGAAGTAAACGGGATCTTGATAGTTATAGTTAAAGACGATTTCATTTCCGTGCGACGCGCCGAGGGCGGGATTGTTGGCGATTTCCGTATCAACCTGAACCTGCGAGCGCGTCTCAAAGACGTCCGGTTGGCGATACATATAAATCGCTGCCAGGAAGGTAATTACCACCACGAGCGACAACACCAGCCATTTATGCTTGCGAAGTGAGCGCCAGTACTCATGCAGCCGGTTGTAACCGCTCGAGGTTTCAGCGGCACCCGGATACGCCGAATCGTAAGCGCTATTACGCACGAACTCGGTGGCGTGCTGAAGCGCTGCGGGGCGTTCCGCGGGTTGATCCGTTCGTTGCAGACTAGTTTGTGGTTCTCTCACAATATTTTTCGGAAATGCTAGGGCACTACGCGGACAGGTAATTGTGCAACACTCGGAACGACAGCGCCGAGCAAGCTGCGGAGGAATCTCTTACCGGCTGAGGTGGGCACTTCAATAATATCGTTAGCCATCATGACGACGTCTTCACTTTGGTGTCGATTGATCGCCTCCAGGTTTACCACCATCTCCTGCTTCTGCGTCGAGCCAGTTCCCTGTCGAATGATGTGAATTTCGTTTCGCTTACTGTCCGGCATTGTCCCGCCAACCATGGCAATCGCTCGCGACACTGTGATCTGCTGGTTGAGCGGAATCGCTGACGGCCTAAACACATTCCCAATCACGTAAATCTCGTCGGCCTTGGCAATTGAAATCACGTCCCCGGCCCTGACCCACGGGTTCGCCTTCTCTTCACCACGCAGTGTTTCGCTGAGCTGAAAGTAATCAACCTGATCGGCCATTGATTCGGCCTCCGCGTTTGCAGCACAGTTCACGGGTGACCCCTGATGGACTACCTGGATCGTTCGGCCGGCGTTATCTGACGGACCATTCACCAGTGTGAGCATCTCCAAAAGGCGCGCTCGTCTTTGAAGCTGAAAACGGCTGGGAGTGCGCACAGAGCCAATCACTGCGACGGGCTCAGCCAGATACTCTTTGATTTGCACAATCACTTCCGGCTCGCGAATGTATTCCTTCAAGAGATTCGTAATCTCCGCAGCGAGTTCGTCTTCCGTCCTACATGCCGCCATGATCTCCTGTTTGACGAGCGGCATGCGCATCATTCCGCGCGTGTCGATCTTTACGCCTTGCCGGCTGAATTGCGGCTTGCCAAACACGGTGACGTCGATGATGTCACCGGGACCAATGCGGTAACGATCATCGCTCGCCGCAGAAGTTCGTACGGTTTGTGTGTCGGATGCATTTGCAGTCTGCGCCCCAACGCGCGGTGCTGTTGTCAGCATCAGCACACCAGTAGTTAAGACTAACGCGGCTCTCTGCCAACCGCGGAACTGAGGCAAAGCAGAAAACGGAGCGAACGTGTTCATGAATGATCTATGGGAAATGAAACTCGATTATCCGGGGCGGCGGATTGTATCACACAACAACCGATGAAAAGCGCCGGAAGAGGTGACACGATCACCATGGCATGGCTCGGAAATTCCGACTTTCATACCGGTACCCGGAAGGGAAACCTCTCTCGCGAGGTAGCATCAGTGCGACTCGGCGTATTCAGAAGCCCTGTCGCGATGTTGTGGCCCTGGCGCTAAGATCGACTGAGAAACGTGGTTACGTCGATCTCCTAAGGCGCGCTACAAACCCTTGTTCACTAACATCGTCCGGGCTGGTCTTCCTGGTTTTAATAGGAGCGGTGAGCGTGCCGCGGTGACCACGATGATCTGCAAATTTGACTGCGAAACTCTAACGTCACACAGTTTTGGTGTCAAGAATTCAGAGTGTCGCCGGTGGCGCTCCATCGTTGACCCGATACGCTTGTTGGTGATAATTTCCCACGCCTTTAGTCACGGTTGTCGTTGAACTGAAACTATACTTCTCTCAATTCCCCCGACTTTAAGAACGATCCTTGAGGAACCGAGAATGACTTTTTCTTTTGATGCGCGAGTTAAGTTGCCGGACGACGTACTGGTATCCGGTCTGCAAGCGGAATCGGTCCTACTGAATCTAGATAGCGAACGTTATTACGGGCTGAATGATGTGGGCACGCGGATGTTGACCGTACTTACATCGTCGAGTTCTATCGAAGCCGCCTATACGACTCTCCTTGATGAATACGAGGTGGACGCAGAGGTGCTGCGTAGCGATTTAATTTCAACCATTGAGCGGCTGGCTGAAAACGGGTTGGTTGAAATCATAAATGGTTCTAAGACGTAGCATCTCGCCTCATTTGTTGGACGTTCCTTTGTGAATCTGTATTGATGTTGCCACTATTCACCTTCCTCACATTCGCCACGCGGTAGAAAAAAATGAGCGGAATCGTCGGGATAATTAACTTGGACGGTACTCCGGTGGATCGTGATCTGCTGCGGCGGATGACCGACTTTATGACGTTTCGCGGTCCGGACGGACAGGAGACATGGATCGAAGGCAACGTCGGCTTTGGTCACACTATGTTGCGGACGACGTGGGAGGCTGAGACTGAGAAACAACCACTCACGCTCGATGGCAAAGTTTGGCTGACCGCTGACGCTCGCATCGATGGGCGAGCGGAACTCATTACTGAACTCGAAGCGAAGCTGCAGCGCACGGTTCGAATCGGCGAATCAGGAAATGGAAATGCGCCGGAAAGGCTACCGAACGACGCAGAATTAATTCTGCTCGCCTATGAAGCCTGGGGCGAAGATTGCGTTAAGCACCTAATTGGAGATTTTGCTTTTGCCATTTGGGACAGCCGACGCCGTCAGCTTTTTTGTGGGCGAGATCATCTGGGGGTTCGGCCTTTTTACTATGCTTTTAAGGGCAGCCGTTTTCTTTTCGGCAGTTCTCCCCACTGTCTGCGATTGGATTCGTCGGTTTCAAGCGATCTAAATGAGCAGGCGATCGGCGATTTTCTACTCTTTGAAATGAATCTCGACGTTGCGACCTCTGCCTTCAAAGATATAAAGCGCCTGGCGCCGGCGCACCGATTACGATTGGACGAGACCGCATTATCAATAAGAAGCTACTGGACCCTGAGTGCCTCAGACGAGATTCACTACAAGAAGCGATCAGACTATTTAGAGAATTTCAACGAGCTAATGCTCGCCGCTGTACATGATCGCTTGCGCACATCTCGCGTCAGCTTACTGCTGAGCGGCGGCATGGATTCAACTACAGTTGGTGCCTTTTGCCGTCGGGCAAATAAGAATGAACAGAGCGAGTTTCAAGCGTTCAATTATGTTTACGATAGACTGATGCCTGACCAGGAGCGGCAGTACTCTAAGGTTGCCGCCGAGGCGTTGGGCATGCCGATCACGCACTTCGCGTCGGACGATTACAAGCTTTATCAGCGCCCATCGCGTAACTTGCAGCCAGCCGACTTGATAAACGAGCCGCTCCGCGCGCTCTTTAGCGACTTCATGGCTTCGATAACAAAACATTCCCGCGTAGCGCTCACGGGCGACAGTGGGGACGCGCTTTTATACGCTGACGAAAACTATCTACGAAAGAGCCTGAGATCTCTTTCTCTAATCAGCTTATTCCAAAATGCGGCGTACTGTTTTCTTTCCTATGGTCGCATTCCGCGCTTCGGATTTAGATCAACGGCACGATTGGCACTGGGAGTCTCAAGGCGCCAAGAATACACCCCTATGTACCCTACCTGGTTGAATCCGGATTTTGAGTCACGACTTTCGCTGCGGGACCGCTGGAAAGAAGAACAGAACAGCGACCGTTCAAGATATCCGAGAAGACGAAGGTCGTTCGAATCGTTGAGCCATCCGATGTGGCCGTTGGTGTTTGAGGATCGCGATCCGGGCACGACCGGCTCAGCTTTGGAATTTCGCTATCCGTTCTTTGACACGCGTGTGGTAAACTTTCTGTTGAATTTACCGTCTGTGCCCTGGTGTTCCGACAAAGCATTGCTGCGGATTGCTACACAAGAAGATCTGCCGCGGAAAATCAGGAGCCGATCCAAGACAGCTATCGTCAGGGATCCTATTTTGGTTCGAGTGGAAAAGCCTGAATGGCGATTGGATGATTACTTTCGCCCCGTGAAGATTCTTTCCGAGTTTGTGAACCCGCAGTTAGTCGATAAAGCTGATTGGCTGCGCAATACAGCAGAGATTTGGATGCACGTTAGACCCCTGAGTCTGAATTACTGGCTGAAAACTCTTTGAGATGTTCTGAGAAACACTTATGAAAAAGCAAAACCAACAACTCGCCAAACCAAGCAAGTCGAAGAAGAAGAATTATCGTCAACCCGAACTGAAGATGTATGGGGACATAAGATCAATTACGCATGGTGGAGCGCCAAGCGCGATGAGCGATTCAGGAGCCAACGCTATGAGTCCTCCATAGTAACAGCTGTATATTGCTCCAGAATGAGAGCTCGCGATCCGTTGGCAACAGATTCGCGTCTGCTACAGGCGGGGCCAGTTCATCTGCGAACTGGCCCCTTTTCTCTCGCGACTCCGCTTTAATCCTCGGCAATCTGTCTACCTTTATTCCCTATTATGGCCTTTCGTTATTTACTCTACGGCCTAAAACTCGATTCCGAACTTCCTCTTCCAGGTCTGTGGGATTGCGAGCATGAAGGACAAGCCGATGTTGAGATAACCTTTCACGAGCTGCACCAACATACAGATGTCGAGCGCAAACCGTGGTACCTCAGCCCTTACCTGGACGAAAACGGAAAGCCCTACCTAACCGTGTGGCAGACCGTTGACGATTCGGCGTTTCACTTTCTTTACGGCGATCAAACTGAGTTTTTAGTCGATCGGGACGGCGGTCGTGTTAGCGCAACGTGGCCGCAATCGCTGAATCTCGAAAACACGACCGTCTATATCACCGGTCAGATTGCCGCTTTCATACTGCGACTTCGCGGTCTGGTTTGCCTGCATGCAAGTTCCATCCTGATAGACGACAGTGTGATTGCGATTGCCGGCGAAAGCGGCTCCGGTAAATCATCGACGGCTGCGTGCCTGACCACTCTCGGCTATTCGGTGCTGTCTGAAGATGTGACCACTCTGGTAAACGGTCCAACAATTCGCGTCTTACCCGGTTATCCGAGAATCAACTTATGGCCGGATGTGGAGCCAACTTTGCGCGCGACTACGGATTCCCTCCCTCGGATTGCGCCGACCTGGAATAAGCGGTATCTGGATCTGCGTAAGCATGGCGGTGGCTTCTGCGATAAGCCCGCGCCTCTCGGCGCCGTATACCTGCTGGCCGAACGGCGCAGTGGCGAATCAGCTCCTTCGATCGAAAAGCTGCAAAGTAGCGAGGCCTTGATTTCGTTGCTTAGGAATGCTCATGGTCGATATTTGCTGGAGAAACCAATGCGGGTCCGGGAATTTGAATTGCTATCTCAAATCGCTCGGCAGATTCCCGTACGCTCTGCAATTCCCCACCAGGATTTTGAGCGGTTGAATGATCTCTGCGAAGCGATAATCAACGACTTCAGAAACTCACGTGGTTCAAATAATGGAGCATAGGTTTGTATAGCCTCGCGGATTACGGCCAAATGACAGCCGACCGCATTCGGACATCGGCGTATTGGGACGCGCTGCGTCTATCTGTGAATTCCGATACGGTTGTCCTCGAAATCGGAACTGGTTTTGGCAGCCTGGCCCTCCTGGCCTGCCGCGCCGGCGCTAAACGCGTCTATGCCGTCGAGCCGGATGACGCAATTCAACTGGCGAAGCAAATCGCAGCTCAAAACGGATACGAAGATCGTGTTCAGCTTATTCAAGCTGAGTCCACGAAGATTTCTCTTCCCGAGAAGGTTGATCTTGTCGTCTCAGATCTCCGTGGCGTCCTTCCGTTGTTTCGCGATCACATTCCTACAATTATCGATGCGCGGCAGCGGCTACTTTCGCCGAATGGCAAGTTGATACCGAGGCAAGACACGCTGTGGGCGGCGATCGTCGAAGCGCCGGATCTATATCGACATTACGAAGAGCCTTGGCGTCAGAATAATCTTGGTCTAAACCTCAAGCACGGTGAGAGGTTTGCAAAAAATTCCTGGCGAAAAGGCCGGGTCACTATCGATGCACTTTTGGCCGATCCGATACGTTGGGCGACACTCGACTATCAGGTAATAAAGAGTCCCGACGTTAGTTTTGATGGCCAGTTGGTTGTCGAACGATCCGGCACGGGACATGGTCTTAATATTTGGTTTGATACAACTTTGATTGAAGGTGTGACTTTTTCCAATGGACCGGAAGCGCCCGAACTCGTCTATCGCAGCGCGTTTTTTCCGTGGCTTGATCCCGTTCCGCTCAAGAAAGGCGATGTCATCAAACTTTACTTGAGCGCGGACCTCGTTGGCGAGGATTATGTCTGGTGTTGGAATACGGAAGTGTTTGCCGGCGGAGATGTCGGCGCGTCGAAGGCAAATTTCAAACAATCAACTTTCTTCGGTGTCCCGCTTTCCCCTCGCAAACTTGCGCAGCAGGAATTGAGCTATCAGCCCAAGCTTAACGAAAACGGCAATGTTACTTCTTTCATATTACAAGCGATGGACGGACAATTGTCGCTGGAACAACTAGCAGAAAGAGTTGTTGAACGCTTTCCGGCAAAATATGCGAACTCTCGCGAGGCCTTGAGAGACATAAATGAGGTTGCTCAAAAGTATAGCGGTTAAAACACAAGGCCTGCCTCTTCCCAATGAGTTTTGTTTAAGACATAGCCAGAAGAGCTGAGTCGCGATCAGATGCGGGCATCACCAATCCAACTTTCGCGCGGAGGTCTAACGCTGTCGGTGTCAGAAGACGTTGTCTGTCAGATGGCGGCTGAATTTGCAAACAACCACTATGTCCACTTATTCAGGTTAATCGATACCACTGATCTCGCTAAGATCTTATCACGCCTAAACCACGCGGACTTTCAGAGATGTGAGCATGAAGACGTGGGAGCTGAACTCTGTAGCACCGAGGCGTCTACTACGGCCTCCATGAACCTTCTCTTAAATAACTCCGACCTGTTCAGGTTCGTCGAGCGTGTTACGGGCTGCGAAGCCATCGGCTCATTCAGCGGACGAATTTATCGGTATTTGCCGGACGAGGATCACTACGATCAATGGCACGACGATCTTACTGACAGCCGGCTCGTCGCTCTTAGCCTTAATCTCAGTCCCATGTCGTACCGGGATGGCGTGCTGGAAATCCGAGAGGCCAAATCCAAACGAACTGTTCAAAGAATTGCTAATACCGGCTATGGCGACGCGATCCTTTTCGCAATTTCTGATGCTCTCCAGCATCGTCGAACGCCGGTGGGCGGTGAATCGCCAAAAACGGCATTTGCGGGTTGGTTCAAAGCAAGGCCGGATTTTCTGGACTCGATTAAGGCAACTGCTTAACTGACTACTTCGGATCTCTTTTCGGCACTAGAGAAAAGCGTCGATGTCCTGATGGTTTCAGATGCAATGACTAATCTGCCGGCGGAAGAGCAAGTACTCTTCTGCGTCGCGCGGCGCGAACTGGACGATGATGACGTCACCAGCCTGCGCAACCTGCTGACGCAATCGCTCGATTGGGACTATCTACACACATTTGCCTTCGACCAGGGATTGTTGATGCTACTCGCTACGCACCTCGTTGCGAACTGCGCCGATCTCCTACCTCTTACCGTTTTAAATCGTCTGCGAACTGAACTCTTAACGAACCGGCAGAGCAACCTTTATCTCCTCAGTGAACTCGTGCGGGTGCTGTCGCAATTTGAAAAAGCCGGCATCGACGCACTAGCGTTTAAAGGGCCGGTGCTGGCGCAACTTGCTTACGAAGATACCGGAATGCGGCAGGCAGGCGACCTGGACATTTTGATTCGTCGAGAAGATTTCGGCTCGGCCGTGGAAGCCTTGCGGGAACTCCGTTACGAAATGGGTTTTCGGCTGACGGCGGCCCAGCAGAAAGCACGCTTGAGGTTTCATTGCGAACTTTTCTTTCCTCATGCAAATTGCTTCAGCGTGGTGGATCTGCATTGGGGCATAACGCCTAAGACGTTTCCGCTAACGCTAACATCCGATGACTTTCTCGCGAATCGAAGGAAGACTTCGGTTGCAGGTCAGACGATTGACACGTTCACCGACGAGGATCTGATCTTCTATCTCTCGCTGCACGCTGCAAAGCACTACTTTCGGAAGCTCGAGTGGATGACGACGATTGCAGAACTCATCAGAAATCATTCAGCGCTATCATGGTCGACCCTGCGCGCGAAAGCGAGCGAAACAAAAACTGAAAAGATTGTGTGCCTGACTTTGATGTTGGTCGAGTCAGTGTACAGGCTGCCGCTGCCTGACGCATTCAAAGATCTTGGGGAGTCAGCCGAGTTGAAGAAAACAGTCGGGGAGATTCGCTCAGACCTTTTAGCCAGTCCGATTGTGCCCCGCGGCCTGAAGGCATTTCGCTGGAACCTACGCTTTCTGACTAAGAAAGATGCGTATCTGAGTTTCGCACGGGCGACATTCTTGCCCACGGTTGCGGACTGGCAAGCGTTTTCCCTGCCCGACGTGCTCTATCCTGCTTATTACTTTTTGCGACCGGTGCGTTTGTTAACCAAATACGGCGGCCGGCGCAAAGACTGATAACGCTTTCTGAAACATTCGGTTCGTTGGCATTAGGACAAGCGCGCGCGCAAGAGCGAGCAAGAGTAAGTGCCAACATGGGGTTGCTCTTTACAGTTTCTTTGCGTTCTCATCGCCTCTTCCCAAGAAAGTCATCCCCCAGAGTCACAAAGAATCCGCGGGCACGTTTTAGAGCTGAGATTCGCAACCCCTTCGTTCGTCGAGGCGGTTGGAACGAATTGTCATGTCGTACTTTGCGAGTAGTTGCATCTTTATGACTTCGCGGGAACGCAATCTTTTGATTTGTTCTTTACTTCAAGTCGCCTCGACGCAAAGCGTTCGCTAAAGCCAAATCAGGGTAACCGTCGGTTAGACATTCTGCTTGACTTGCGCCACCGCGCCGTGTTAACTCCCATGCGCCAATTGCAAGTTTTTCAGGCAACACGATGACTCCCAACCGTCACGGTGGCGTAATGGATCGTAAG
>Ga0207644_10000248_pt1 | contig 36674 bp, 37 predicted proteins | sample KBSS73metaG_FD_184326 | JGI IMG/M metagenome (GOLD analysis project Ga0207644, IMG submission 184326) | Switchgrass rhizosphere microbial communities from Kellogg Biological Station, Michigan, USA - KBS S7-3 metaG (SPAdes) (version 2) | ecosystem: Host-associated > Plants > Roots > Rhizosphere... | reverse complement strand
CGGCCGGCTTGGGGTTCGGACGGACCTTTGCCGCCACACGCGCATGCTTGGTCAGCTGGGCTTCGGTTCGGGCGCCAGGCGAGCGCTGGCCGAGCAGGTCGGCAAGGTCGCGGACCTGGCTGGCCGCGGAGGCGACCACGGCCGCGGCGGGCTCCGCCATGAACCACGCGACCGGCGAGCCGACGAGAACAGCGGCGCATGCGGCAAGCGCGGTCATCCGCCTGCGCCTGCGGGCTACCGCGGCGCGGACAGAGCGCGCCCGGGCAACCGCCCGTGAGACGCTCCGGCTCCTGGAAACGCGGATATTGCTGTCGTTCAAGCCTCAATACTCCGGCGGACCCGACACTCAGTTCGGACCGCAGAGCTAACAGCCGTAATTGGGCCCTCGCACGCAAGGCGACCCTCACCGCTGCCTCATATTGGGTCAGTCCGGCCAAGCCCGTTGCCGGTGGCCGCCAACTGGAGGAGGCCCATTGCGGGTCATTGTTTGGCCCGGGTTCGGGGGTAGCTATGAAAGAGATTGGCATCGTCACCTTGCTGAGCGTCGCTATTACCGCGGCGGCTCCCGGCCCGGATGCTTACCGGCCGGCCGTCTATGTGACGCCCAAGTCCACGCACGACTTCGCGACCTGCTTCACCCGCAGCCAGGAGCGGCGGGGCGCCGCCTGGTGGTACGTCCCGCGTGATCACGGCGGAATGCTCTCCAACTCCGGAGCTAAAGGCGTTGCGTCACCCTATTATGTCGTCGTCAACGACCGCGGCGCTCGGCGCGAAATCGCGCTCGACCAGCACGGGAATGAGGGCGGCGCTCGAGAGGCGCTGAACGAATGCATATGACCGACGAACTCCTGCTGGACCGGCGTGAGCGCACGCGTGCAATCCTTGCGTCGACGATCAGCCTTCGACCGATTGGCGGCGTCAATCACGAGGTTGCGCTCCACGATCTGTCGGCCTCCGGTTGCTGTATCGAAGTCGTTGAATCAATCGAACCCGGGGAACCGGTAATCGCTCGTTTCCCTCAGCTCGAACCAATCGCTGGTGAATTGCGATGGGTCCAGGGGCCGGTGGCGGGCCTGGAGTTCAATCGGCCAATGCACGAGGCAGTATTCTACGACGTGCTGAGCCGACTTTCCTAGAATCTCCCCCGTTAAACTCGCATGTGAATCGCCGCTTGTTCACTCGACGGGCGAACGGCAGCCATGCAAACAGCCGTCATGCGGGGGTTCATTCCGACATTGGCGGCGGTGCTGGTTGCGACGAGCAGCGCTGCATCAGCAGCAGCTGAGCAGCCGCCGATCTGCACGGACCGGCCGAGCAAATCGACCGGCGAATGCACCGTCCCTGAGGGCCACTGGCAGATCGAGACCGGGCTGATCGACTGGACGCATGACAACTCGGGCGGGGTTCGCGCGGAACTGACGAATTGGGGCAGCTCGCTGATCAAGTATGGGGTCAGCAGCAATGCGGACCTCGAGCTGCAAATCACGCCCATGGCTAGGTTGACCGCCGATGCTGGCGGTTCGCACGTACGCCATTCGAGCTTCGGCGACATGGTTGTCCGCGCCAAATACCGGTTCACCCGTGCCGATGCGCCGCTGCTGATCGCGCTCGACCCCTTCGTGAAACTGCCCACGGCGAACCATCATCTCGGGAACGGCAAGGTCGAAGGAGGGCTGCTGGTCGCGACCAGCGCGGCACTGGGCACGAGCGGACTCACCTTGTCCCTCGACCCGGAGCTAGACCTTAATGCCGACGCTGATGGCAGCGGACACCACCTGGCAACGCAGCAGGTGTTGAACGTCGGCGTAGCTGCGAGCGAGAAATTGAGCCTGTCGACGGAAGTTTGGGCGAAATGGGACTGGGATCCTGCGGGTACGGGCAAGCAGCTGTCCTGGGATGTGGCTGGGGCTTACCAGCCGACCAAGACCCTGCAGTTCGACGGCGGAGCGAATTTCGGCCTCAACAGCCAAACCCCGGACGTCGAGATCTACACGGGCATGTCAGTGCGCTTCTGAGCCCTAGCGACTTGCGCTGCCGTGACTTGAAATGTTTCCTGTCGCGATTGCGATAGTTGCTGACGCCGCTGCGCAAGAGGCCTGCACGAATCTCTCTAAGTCTCCTGCCCAAATCGGGAAGGGGAAGTCTGTGATTAAAAACGGTTATTTGACGCGCGTCAGCGCGGGTGCCCTGGCGCTCGGCCTGTGTTCGGCTTCAGCAATTGCAGCGCCTGCGAGTTCGGCCGCTGCGCAACAGCCGGCCGCGAGCGATGGCGGCGAAATCGTGATCACCGCGCAGAAGCGCGCCGAGAACGTTCAGAAGGTTCCAATCTCGGTTTCCGCGTTCAGCGGCCAGACCCTGGAGAAGGCGAACGTCCTCAACGTCGAGGGTCTTGCGAAGGTCGTTCCGAACTTCTCGGCGGCCAAGGGCGCTCAGTCGACCTACCTTCGCCTCAGCATCCGCGGCATTGGTGCCGCCAGCAACACCACCGTCGAGCCCAGCGTCGCTGTCTTCCTCGACGGCGCGTACGTGCCGCGCATCGGTTCGGCCGTGAGCTCGATGCTCGACATGGAGAGTGTGGAAGTGCTCCGCGGCCCGCAGGGAACCTTGTTCGGCCGTAACGCGAGCGTCGGCGCCGTGTCATTCCACACCGCCCAGCCCAAGCTGAAGAAGGGTACTGCCGAAGTCACCGGCGAGGTCGGCACCGGCAACCGCTACAAGGTCACCGGCGTCATGAACGTGCCGGTCGGCGATTACGCCGCGGTCCGTATTGCAGGCTCCCAAACCTGGTTCGGGGGATATTGGCAGAACAAGCTCGACAACAGGCGTTACGGCGGCACCGACGAATCGGTCGCTCGGGGAAGCGTCCGAGTGAGCAAGGGTGCGATCGATTGGGTGCTGCGCGCCGATTACTCGAAGACCAACGGCGACGGCGCGACCAACATCGATTTTGACCGGTCGAGCGTCAGCCAGACCCAGTGGGACAATTTCGTCAAAGCCGTCGGTGCGCCCGACACGAACCTCAACGACCGCTACATGAACCAGTTCATGACCGCGGACCTGCACGACAAGCAGTGGGGCGTGAACAGCACTTTGTCATGGGACGTTGGAGGCGGCTCCACGCTGCGCCTGATCGACAATTATCGCGACTGGAAGAACAACCAGCTCGACGGCGACGTGATCTTCACTCCGACCCCGATCCTGTCGCGTATCGGTGTGTTCGGTTCGAAGAGCCAGAACCACGAGCTCCAGTTCATCTCGCCAAAGGATAAGTGGGTGGGCGGCCGCCTCGATATGGTCGGCGGCCTCTACTACTTCCATGAGAAGTACCAGCAAGGCGAGCGGCTCAATGAGAACGCACAGTTCTGCAACGTGCTCGTACGCCCGGTTGGCAGTACAAATAACGTCGCCTGCAACAACAACCTGACGACCGTCGGTGGCCCTGTCGGCGGCATCAATGCGGCCGTGCAGGACGTCAACCAGACAGTCGACAGCTACGCTGCTTATGCGCAAGCGAACTTCCATTTTACGGACAAGCTCTTCGCGACAGCGGGTGGCCGCTATTCGAAGGACATAAAGGACGGCGACTACAAGCAGGTGGCCAATCTCTTCCTTCAGTCCCAACGCGCCAATGAATCGCTGACGTTTCCGCACATCAGCGACAACAGGTTCACCTATCGCCTCGGCCTGAACTACGAGCCGACCAGGGACCAGCTGTTCTTCCTGACCTATTCGACCGGCTATAAGTCGGCCGGCTACAACTCGGGCGCGGGCTCGCCGTCACTGACGATGATCCCCGCGCCTGCTCCGGCTCCCCCGGGCACTCTGGAATTCCATCCGGAACGGCGTGTGTTCGGGCGGGAAACCACCGAGGACTGGGAACTCGGCGCCAAGACGAGCTGGCTCAACCATGCAGTCACGGCCAATGTCACCTTCTACCGAATGAACATCAGGGGCTTCCAGGACCGCGGCTACGACGGCACGAGCTTCACCGTCCGTAACGCCGGAAACCTTCGTCATCAGGGCTTCGAGTTCGATGGCGTCGCGAGGCCGTTCGCGAACGTCTCGTTCGTCGCGAACCTTGCCTACCTCGACTCCAAGTTCACGGATTACAGGAACGCCCCAGGCCTGCCCGCGACGGCGGCGACACCACAGAACCTGACTGGCAAGCCGGCGACCTTCGCACCCAAGTGGAGCGGTCGCATTGGCGTCGACGTGACGGGCGATCTGGCGGGCGAGGGATGGACCTTCGACCTCAATTCGAACCTGTCGTTCGTGTCGAAGCAGTATGGCGGCCTGCAGAACGACGCGAACCCGCAGACCATCATCCCCGGCTATGCGCTGCTGGGAGCTCGGGCGAGCGTCAATGCTCCGGGCGGATGGACGCTTTCCGTGTTCAGCAACAACCTGCTGAACAAGCAGTATGAGCTGGGCAACCTGTACCAGTTCCTCGGTGGACCGCTCGGCCTTTTCAATCCGGCAACCGGAAGCACCGGAATCCGTCGCCTTCATGCGGATCCGCGAACGGTCGGAGCTTCTGTGACCTTCCGCTACTGACGGGAGCAATAGCGGCAAGCGTGAAGCCTCGGCGCCCCTCCACTGGCGCCGGGGCTTCATTGTTCCTGGGCTGAGGTACCGGCCGGATCAGAGGCCGAGGAGACGTACGGCCAGGAAGCTGACAGAACCAAGGGCGAGAAGCGAAAGGATCACGGTGATGGTCACCGCGCGCCCAGCCTTCGAGACGGTCCGGACATCAACACCCAGGCCGAGCGCCGCCATCGACGCGACGGTGAGAAGTGTTGCAGCGGCAGCCAGACGCGGTTGCATCCCCACCGGAATCAGGTCTGCCGACCGCAATGCGACCATCGCCAGGAAGCCGATGATGAACCACGGCACGAGTTGATGAAGCGGAGGGCGGCTGGATTCCTCGCAGAGATCTTTCGAGAACAGCGAGACGGCGAGACACGCAGGTCCGAGCATGACGACGCGCGCCAGCTTGACGAGCGTTCCTATTTGCACGGCCTTCGCACCCGCCGGCGCCGCCGCAGCGAGCACCTGTGGAACCGCGTAGACGGTGAGTCCCGCCAGTGCGCCATAACCGAGGTCGCTCATGTGAAGGGCTGCGCCGATCAGGGGTAAGGTCAGGACGACAATCACGCCAAGCACCGCAGTGAAGGCTATGGACGAAGCGACCTCGTCGCCGTCCGCTCCGATGACTGAGGCGACGGCAACGATCGCCGAATTGCCGCAGATCGAGTTGCCGCACGCGACGAGGATCGCCAAGCGCTTCGACAGACCGAGCAGCCTCCCGATCGTGAAGCTGAGGACGATCGTACCGGTCACAATCACTACGATGCAGGCCAGCAGGCGCCATCCGGCCGCCAGCACGGTTGCCGCGCTGACGCTGGCGCCGAGAAGCACAACGGCCACCTCGAGGAGCTGTTTGGCACTGAACTTGATGCCGGGCATCCATGCTTTCCCGGGAGTCCAGGCGGTCCGCACGGCCGTCCCGATCAGGATCGACAGCACCAGTGCTTCGATCCACGGACGTCCCGTCGCACGCAGCTCAGCGGCCTGCATGAGGTAGCCAGCCCCGGCAATGCAGCCGCACAGCCCCAGCCCTGGCAGGCGAGCGGTCACGGCTCGGAGCGGCTTCATGCCGTAACGGGAGGTCGAGGCTCTTTCGCGAAATCCTGCGCGCCAATCAGGAACACCGCTGCCCCGGCCAAGCTTGCGAATGGCAGCCACTGCATGGCGCCGAGCAGGCCGATGCGATCGGCAACCCAACCGGTAAAGATTGGACCAGGCGCAAGGCCGAAAGCGTTGTTGGCGAGCGTCAGGACGGCGAAGGCGGTGCCGTGCAAGACGACCGGCGTCAGCCGTGCGACGATCGCTCCGGCCGGACCGGCTGAGGCGGCGGCAAGGAACATGCCGATGCCCAGCAGGACAAGCTGCAGCGTGCCGGGTGGGGCAATGAATGCGCCGGCGACAGCTAGCGCGCAGCCGACGCAGTAGGATGCGCTCAGAAGCGCGAGATGCTTTGTCGAGAGGCGCAGCTTGTCGCTGATCATGCCGCACATGATCATTCCCGCTCCGCCGATGCCGAGGAACAAGGCCGCAAGCGATGTCGCGGGCTTCAGGGGCAGATCGTAGTAGCGGACGAAATAGGTCGGCAGCCATGCAGGAATGGCGGCAGCGACGAACAGCTGGAGGCCGCTTCCGGCGTAGGCGCTGCATAGTGCCCGTCCAGTGAAAAGGGCGCCGACATCCGCCAACCTAACCTGTGGGCGGTTTTCGTTCGCTTCGCGCCGCAACCGCGCTTCGCGCACGACCAGCGGATAAATGAGCGCGAGCAGCAGTCCCGCCCCGCCGATCGCCATGAAAGCCACTCGCCAGCCGTAAGTCGAGGCGACGACGCCCCCGACGGCAACGCCGAGTACCTGCCCTGCCAGCCCGCCCGCCATGAAAGCGCCAGTGAGCGTTGCCCTAAGTCGGGCCGGAAAGACGCTGATGATGACGGCGATTCCGACGCTACCGTAAGCCGCCTCACCAATGCCGACGAGCACGCGCGCGGCCAGCATCTGACCATAGGTGGCTGCAAGGCCGCACACCAATGTCGCGATGCTCCACAGCACCGCCATGGCGAAGATGCTTTTTACCCGGCCCACGCGGTCGGCGAGCAGCGAGACGGGGACCGTCAGCAGACCGACGGCAGCGGCAACGACACCGGACAGCAAGCCGAGCTGGCTGTCGCTGAGATTCCACTGGGTCTTGAGCAGCGGGAACACGGCGCTCAGCACCTGCCGCGCCATGTAATCCGAAATCAGGAGACCGAAGGTGAGCGCAAAGACCAGCCACGCATAGGCGGAAACGCGCTCACCCCGCGTAGGGGATTGAATCACGCCGCCTCGCGCTGCACCACCGCCGGCGTCTTGCGATTGGGAAGCCAGCCGTTCTTCTCAAGCGTCTCATCGACAGACGAGTAGAAAGTGCCGATCTGGTAGATCTCGCGAGCCTGCTCGGCGGTCGCAATCGGCCGCCACAGCTCGTTCGAAATCTTCACCATCTTCTCGATCTGTTGGACGGAGGTCGCGCGCTCGCCACGCCGGCCGTAGAGATTGTCCTCCTGCCCGACGCGAACGTGCAGGCCCATGGCGATTCCCATCGTGCACAGCGGATAGACGTGGCGCATCAGCCCCTCGACCGTCAGCACGGCATTCTGCGGAACGCGGTTGATGAATTCCATGAGATTGCGCGGATTGGGCCCGTCGTGGCCGCCCCCGATCGAGACCCAGTTGAGGACGTAGGGTCCCATATACTGCCCCTGGCGGACGATTCGCTCGACCGTCTCGAGGTCCTTGATTGAGCCGATCATGAAATGCGGCTGGATCCCCGCGCCGACCAGGCGCTTCAGATGCTCCTTCACGAAGCCGGGGCCGGATTCGTAATACATCTCGGTATAGGCGTGCTTGTAATCGGGCTCGCCCATCGACGTGCCGGAGGCATCCTCGTCGGTGATGAGTTCCATCACATTCATCTGGTTGGTATTGATCGCGATCGTCACCTGGTCCGGCTTGGGATCGAGCTCAGCGAGCATGTGACGCGTGTCGTCGCTTAGCCACTTCGCGGCTTCGCCATCATCCTTCGGAGCAAAGCTGATCGAGCCGCCGACCTGCAGGATCATCTTCGGGACCGCGGTCCGAAGCCGATCGAGCATTTCGTTGAACATCTCGAGCCGCTTAGAGCCCTTGCCGGTGTCCGGCTCGCGCACGTGGACGTGAAGCAGGGTCGCTCCCGCGTTGTAGCAATCGACCGCCTTCTGGACCTGCTCCGCCATCGTCAGCGGGATGTCGTCCGAATCTCGCGGAAAGAAGCTTGGCGCGTAGGGCGCGACCTGGATGATCAGGGGATCCTGGTTCTCGGGCAGCAGGCTATCGTCCATGAATTGCATGGTCTTCTCCGTCAGTAAGGCTTGTCGCCGATGATACCCGCGCGCTCCATTTTTCGGACGGCGGGCCAGTAATCCATGACCGCGTAATGCTGGGTGCAGCGGTTATCCCAGATCGCGACGCTGTTTGGCCGCCAGCGCCAGCGCACCTGGTATTCGGGGATGGTGGCGCGGGCGATCAGGTAGTTGAGCAGCTGCGAGGCGCCAGGCGCATAGTCCTGGCCGTAGCGGACGTTCTCCGCGGTGTGGAAATTGGTGAAGTGTGTCGTGAAGCTGTTGACGAATAGGACGCGTTCGCCGGTCTCCGGGTGCCTGCGAACGACCGGGTGCTCGGCGTCCGGGAACTGATCCTTCAGGCCGTGGCGCTTCTCGATCGGCATTCGGGCGCCGAACGTCGCCTCGATCGAATGGCGGGCATAAAGGCCGTCGATCGCGTCCTTGATGTGCTCAGGCAGGTCCTCATAGGCGCGGCCCATGTCGGCCCAGACGGTGTCTCCGCCGACCGGTGGACACTCCAGGCAGCGGAGGACGGCCCCCATCGGCGGGTTCTCACGCCAGGTCGCGTCGCAGTGCCAGGCGTTCTCGAAATGGTCGGCCGGTGAATCCAAGTCCTTGTATATGCAGACGAGTCCCGGGTGATCGGGGTCGCTTCCGGCTACCGGGTGATCCTCGAGGTCGCCGAAGCGCCGAGCAAAAGCGACGTGCTCGGCCTTGCTGATCTGCTGATCGCTCAGGAACAGGACCTTGTGGCCGAGCAGCGCATGCCGGATCGCTCCGAACAGGTCGTCATTCGTGACAGCCTCGGCAAGGCTCACCCCGACGAGTTCTGCACCGATGTGCGTCGCGAGCTTTTCGACGCGCATCAGATCACGAAGATCGATGAGCCGGTGGTCTTGCCGGCCTCGATGTCGCTGTGCGCCTGAACGGCCTCGTCGAGTGCATAGCGCTGGTTGATTTCGATCTTGATGCGGCCGGCGGCCACATGGTCGAAGAGCTCGCCCGCAAGCTCGGCGCGTTCAACCGGGTCGGCGATGTAGTCCGCGAGCGCCGGACGCGTGAAATAGACCGAGCCCTGCATCGCTATCTGGAGTGCGTCGATCGGCGGGAACGGTCCCGATGCCGTCCCGCAACCAACCAGGACGCCCCTCCGCTTCAGGGACTTCAGCGATCCTTCGAACGTGTCCTTGCCGACCGTGTCGAACACGGTCGTGACGCCTTCGCCATCGGTAAGCTCCCGCACGCGGGTGGGGACGTCTTCCTGGCGATAGAAAATGATCTCGTCGCAGCCATGGGCCTTTGCAATTTCGGCCTTCTTGAGGGACGAGACCGTGCCGATTACGCGAAGCCCGAGGAGCTTTGCCCACTGGGTCGCAATCAAGCCCACGCCGCCGGCCGCCGCATGAAGCAGGATTGTGTCGCCCTTCTTCATCCAGGGATTGGTCTTGAGCAGCCAATAGGCCGCGCTGAGCCCGCGCATGGTCATTGCAGCGGCGGTTTCATGGGTGATGTCGACGGGGAGGCTGATGAGCGAGCTCGTCGCCATTACGCGCTCGGTCGAATAGGCGCCAAGAGGACTGCCGGTGTAAGTCACGCGGTCGCCGACGCGCCAGCCGTTCACGTTTTTGCCAACCGCCTCGATCACGCCCGAGGCCTCGACGCCCATCCCGTTCGGCAGGGGAACGGGATAGTAGCCCTGACGGAAATAGGTGTCGGCGAAGTTCATGCCCACGGCGACGTGGCGAACCCGGACCTCTCCCTCTCCGGGCTCGCCAACGCCCCTGTCCTCGATGCGCAGCACACGAGGGCCTCCCGCCTCATAGAATCGAACGACTTTTGCCAATGGAGTTCCCGATTGAATTGAGGCGGCCCGACTATCACTGAGGGCCATTGCGGATTATCGCGATCGCGACATGCGCTGGTCACTTGGTGACAGGGTGGGAGCGATATGGAATTGGTCCGGGCGGCAGCACTGACTTGCTATTTCGAGGCGGCTCGGGACGTGGGGCTCGATCCCCTGCCGCTGCTTCGGAAGGCCGGGCTCACGCGATCGATGATCGAGAATCCCGAACGGATGCTGCCTGCTAGGTCCGTGATGGGCCTTCTCGAGGAAAGTGCCGGCGCATCCGGCTGTGAGACGTTCGGCCTTATGATGGCCGAGCGGCGGAAAATCTCGGACATCGGGATTTTGAGCTTGCTGATCGTCCATCAGCCGACGCTGCGCGACGCGATCGGCATCGTTGCCGAATATCGCAATCGCATCAATTCAGTTCTGACGCTGCAAATGGAAGAACATGAGCAAGTTGCGTTCGTGCGCGAACATATTGCGCTCAGTGAGCCGCAGGTTGTCAGGCAGGTAAGCGATCTCGCGCTCGGCGTGCTCTACAAGATGTGCCGATCGATCATGGTGGGCGACTGGCGCCCGCAATGCGTCTGCTTCAGCTACGAGCGCCCAACGTCCAACCGCGCGATCTACGATCGCCTTTTCGACTGCCCGCTCCAGTTCGGTTCTGATTTCGACGGCATCGTGATCGAGTGCACCGACCTCGATCGCCGGCTCCCGATGGCGGATGCCGCGCTGGCGGGCCATGCGCGCGAGCTGTTCAGGGCGCTCATCGATCCGGGTCACCGTGGCGTGAGGGAAGAAGTCGAACAGGCCATCCGCCTTCTGATGCCGTCGGGCCGGGCGACGATCGGCGAGGTCGCCCATTCGCTCGACATGAACGTCCGCACGCTTCAGCGGCGCCTGGAAGAAGAGCGCGCAACCTTCAGCGAAATACTTGAGCGCATGCGAATGCAGCAGGTTGCGCAGCATTTCCTCAACCGGCAACTCAGCCTGACGGATGTCGCGCACCTGCTCGGCTATGCCGGCCTGGCTTCATTCAGTGCTTGGTACCGCGGCCGCTTCGACAAGACGCCGAGCGAAGGGCGGCGTGAATTACGGGGGGAACAGAAGCACCCGCGATAAGCGGAGTTGCCACTAAGGCGACAGCATCTTCTTCACGCCTCGCGCGGCCTGGCGCAGCCGCTGCTCATTCTCGACCAGCGCGATGCGGACAAAGCCTTCGCCCTCCTCGCCAAAGCCGACGCCCGGCGCGACGGCGACATGGGCCTCGGTCAGAAGGCGCTTGGAAAATTCCATCGCTCCGAGGTTGTGGAAGCGCTCCGGGATCGGCGCCCAGGCGAACATCGACGCCTGCGGCACCGGGATCGGCCATCCGGCGCGAGCGAAGCTGTCGACCAGCACGTCGCGGCGCTTCTTGTAGAGCGCTCTGTTGGCTTCGACGATGTCCTGCGGGCCGTTGAGCGCAGCGACCGCGGCTGCCTGGACGGGCGTGAACGCACCATAGTCGAGATAGGATTTCACCCTCGCGAGCGCCTCGATGAGTCGGGCGTTGCCGACCGCAAACCCGATCCGCCAGCCGGCCATCGAATAGGTCTTGGACATCGAAGTGAACTCGACCGCGACCTCCTTCGCGCCTTCGACCTGCAGGATCGAGGGCGTCGGCGTGTCGCCGAAGTAGATTTCCGCATAAGCGAGATCGGAAATAACGATCAGCTCATGCTCACGGGCGAAGGCTACTAGCCGCTCGTAGAAGGCGAGGTCGGCGACGTAGGCGGTGGGATTCGACGGATAGCCGACGACCAGCACCTTGGGGCGAGGCACGCTGTACCGCACGGCGCGGTCGAGCCGCTCGAAGAAGTCGTCTCCCGGCGCAGCGGGGATCGAGCGGATCGCGGCGCCGGCGATGATGAAACCGAAGGTGTGGATCGGATAGGAGGGATTCGGGGCAAGGACGACGTCGCCCGGCGCGGTGATCGCCTGGGCAAGGTTGGCGAGGCCCTCCTTGGACCCCAAGGTAACGATGACTTCCTTGTCGGGGTCGAGCGTGACGCCGAAGCGGCGCTGGTAATAGGCCGCCTGCGCTTTCCTGAGGCCCGGGATGCCACGGCTCGCCGAGTAACGGTGCGCGTTCGGCTTTTTGGCGACCTCGCAGAGCTTGTCGATGACATGCTTGGGCGGTGCGCCGTCTGGATTGCCCATGCCGAGGTCGACGATGTCCTGACCGCGCGCCCGCGCCGCGGCCTTCATCGCGTTCACTTCGGCGAAGACATAGGGCGGCAGTCGCTGGATTCGGTAGAATTCGTCCATGGGCCGACTCTGCAGCCGATGCTGCAGTGCATCAATCCTTATAAGCGGGCAGCTTCCAGCCGCGCACGATTGCCAGCGCGCGGAGCCCGAACCCGGCGATCGCTCCGACCGCGGCTGCAACCCACATCGGAGCGCCGAGTAGCGTTAGCCCGACGAACAGGCCGGCAGCGAGAGCCGCTGCCGTCACGTAAAGCTCCGGACGCATCAGGATCGACGGCTCGCCGGCGAGCACGTCGCGGACGATTCCCCCGAAACAGGCGGTGAGCACGCCCATGGCAAAGGCTGGCACGGGGGCGACCCCGTAGCTTAGTGCTTTGGCCGAGCCGTAGGTCGCGTAGGCTGCGAGGCCCGCGGCGTCGAACCAGTCGAGGGCTTTTGCGGCAATGCGCCGTGAGCTGACGAGCCATACGCCGAGCGCGGCGGCGATGCAGATCAGAAGCGTCTCGTTCTTATGCACCCAAAAGACCGGTGCGCCGATCAGCAGGTCGCGAAGCGTTCCGCCGCCAACTCCAGTGACGACGGCGAAGAAGATGAACGTGACGAGCGTCTGGCGCTTCTCAGCGGCGAGCAGGGCGCCGGAAATCGCGAACACCGCGATCCCGAACACGTCGAGCAGGACCAATGCATCGGAAAAGTGCGGAACCAGCGGCGCGGTCATTGCGCGCGCTCTAACGGCTTATTTGTGAAATTGCTTCTGCGCCTTCTGGAACCACCCCGCCGGAGCGACGCCTTGCTGGCGGGCGGCCGGCTGCTCTGCCTTCGGCACCGGTTGGGAACCCGGGAAAGCGACGAACATGATCGCGACCGCCAGCACCGCGAGCACGGCCAGGACGGCAACGAAGGGTACGGTCGACAGCCATGGCCGCGGAGCGACCGGCTGAGTCCGTTGGCGGTCTTCGCGCGCCTTGCGGTAGCTCCGCTTGCGCGCCATCGCGCCGATATAGGAATCGGGCCTGGTCCAGCTAGCGCCCGGTAGGGGACTCGTGATCTTCTCGTCGCCCTTCACGACGATGTAGGTGCGCTTCACGCCCCTTCTTTGCAATGCCACTGGTCGAGTTCAGGCGGCGGTCTGACGGGAATTCCGTACTGGCCGTGAACGAGCAGTTTATGCAGGCATCCTCGATGCGCCACGGGAGCTACACTTTCGACCAAGCAATTGCGCTTTACCGAAAGGGGCGGCTGGGCTCCGCGCGCGCTGCGCTGACGTCGCTCCTGGAACAGCAGCCAAGGCATGCAGCAGCTTGGGCAGCTCTTGGTTTTGTGGAGCGGGATATTGGAGACGTCGCGGCGGCGGCAGTGGCCTTTGACGAAGCGCTGCAGCTGAATGCCTCCGATCCGATAGCCTTGTCGGGACGGGCCCGAATTGCACTCGAGCGCGCCGAGGGTGGCGCACTTCAGCGTTATCAGGCTGCGCTGAGCCTCTTACCGGACGAACCACGCCTTCTGCTCGAACTGGCCGAGGCGAGAGTTGAACGCGGCGACGCTTCGGGAATCGAGGATTTTTCGCGGCAGCTCGATCGGTTGCCCCACTGGACCGAGGGGCAACTCGCACTCGCGCGGATGCGCTGGGAAAGCCTTGGCGATGAGGATTTCGATGGCGGCGTTCGGCGGTTGCTGAGGGAAACGCCAGAAAGCCTGGATCTCTGGCTCGGCTTTATCGACCTCCTGTCCAGCCTGGACCGGTTCGGCCCCGCGGCAGACGCGGCGCGCGATGCCAGGCAGGTTGTAGGCGACCGAGCGGAGCTGCTGCTGCGCGAAGCTGTGAACGCCGGAAGGGCCGGCGATGTCGGGCGCTCGGGCCAGATCTTTGCCCGCCTGCCGGTCGATGATCCGGTGGTGGCCGTTGAGCGCGCGCTTCATGAGATTCGCGCCGGTGAATTGGAACGAGCTCGCGCCAGCGTGGATGCGGCCCTTGAGAAAGACCCTGCGTCGATCAGTGCGTGGGGCGTTGCGGAGCTGGTCTACCGCGCACTCGACGACCCCCGCGCGGGATGGCTTTCGGGGCAGGAGGGGCTGGTCCGGACGCTCTGCCTCGCGCTCGATGTCGAGGTGCTGGATCGATTGAAGACGCTGCTGCGGTCGCTTCACGAGACTGGAGTGCAGGCGGCGGGCCAAAGCGTTCGCGGCGGGACGCAGACGCGCTGGCGCCTGTTCGACCGGCCCGAAGCGGAGCTTGCCGCGCTCAAACAGGCGATCGACTCCGCGGTCGCAGGATATGTGGCGGGCCTGCCGCCGGCCGACGAACGCCACCCGCTGCTCCGCCATAGGGATGCCGCGCTCAGGGTCACCGGCAGCTGGTCGGTGCGGCTGACAGGGAGCGGCCGGCATGTCAGTCACACGCATCCGCTGGGACTGATCGGCTCAGCCTGCTACTTCGTCGTTCCCGACGGCCCTGGCGGCCAGCTCGAGCTTGGAAGGCCGCCACCCGACCTCAAGCTCGACCTCGAGCCGATGCACGTGATCACTCCGAAACGGGGGCTTCTGGCGCTCTTCCCCAGCTACCTGCACCACGGAACCACGCGGTTTGGGGCGGGCGAGCGGCTGAGCGTCGCCTTCGACGTCGCGCTCGATCCCGCAGCTTTCTAGACTTTGGGCTGAAGCTTGAACTCAGCCAGCGTCTTCGCGCCGCAGGTTACTGTCACCGTGTCGATGGCTGCGCTGTTGGGAATGGTCGCGGTGACGTCCCACCAATTGTCCTCGGCGCCATAGCCCGTGCCGTTCTGGACGATCGTGGGAGAAATGGATGCGGTCGTTCCCGAGATTTCGGGCGCGCCGAGAATGGCCTGGTAGCGCGAGTCGGATCGGTAGGCCTTGCCCTTGACCGTGATGTTGCCGTCCTTGCCGCGCGAGGCCGACCACGCCTTGGTCTCGCTGTCCTTGAAGAAGCAGTAGGTGGCTTTCTTCTTCGGCTGCGCAGCATTGGCGGCCGCCTGGTTGGCCGCTTCGTTACCGGCCTGGCCGCAGCCGGCGAGCATCGCGGCCCCTGCGGCAATGATCAATGGTCGCATGGCACCCCCTCCCGGCCATCAAGGCAGAAGGGCGCGCCGCGATCAAGTGGGTCGGGGGCTCAGCCGATCGGCTCGCCGCTCTCTTCCTGCTCGAACAGGTCGGCGACGACGTCACCGCGAGCGGTGAGGCGGACCTTGTCGCCTTCGACCTCCGCGACGAGGCCGCGCGGGATGTAGTGGTGGTGTTCTTCGTGAGCGACGCCGCTGTCGGCGCGGATCAGCTTGATGCGGTTGTCCTCGACCTTGTCGACGGTGCCGACGTGGACGCCGTCGGCGCCGATCACTTCCATATGCTCGCGAATGTTCTCGAAGCCGCTCATGACCTTCTCCTTGGGTGGCAGGGTTCAACGCTTCGTCTGCGCCGGCGGTTCACCGGCGTCGCGCCCGACTACGCTCGTTTGGCGCACGAGTCATCGGGCAGGCCGGGTTGTGAGCCGTGCGGGCGCCGCCTAAGTCGCCTTTCATGCTTGATGTCCGAACGACCACCACCGCCGACGCGCAGCTTGCGCCCGATGCGGCGATTTCACCGACCCATGTCGCCATTCGACGCGAGGATTACAGGCCGCCTGATTGGCTGGTGCCGGAGATCCATCTCGATTTCGATCTTGGCACAGACACGACGCGGGTCCGAGCGACCCTCAGCGTCGAGCGGAATGGGACGCATGACCGGCCGCTGAGGCTGGACGGAGATCAGCTTGAGGTGGTTTCGGCCAACGTCGACGGTCGGCCTGCCGACTTCCGCATGGACGGGCCTGCGCTAGTCATAAGCATCGACGGCAACCGCGCCACGGTCGAGACCGAGGTCGTCATCCACCCGGAAGCGAACACCAAGCTGATGGGGCTTTACGCCTCCGGCGGGATGCTCTGCACCCAGTGCGAAGCGGAAGGCTTCCGCCGTATCACCTTCTTCCCCGACCGGCCGGACGTGCTCTCGAAATACCGGGTGCGGATGGAAGGCGACGCGAAGCGATTCCCGATCCTGCTGTCGAACGGCAACAAGGTGGCGAGCGGCGAGGGCGACAACGGCCGCCAGTGGGCCGAATGGGAGGACCCGTTCCCCAAGCCCTGTTACCTGTTCGCGCTGGTCGCCGGCGACCTCAAGCCCAACCGCGACAGCTTCACGACCATGAGCGGCCGCAAGGTCGACCTCTATATCTGGGTTCGCGAGGCGGACCTCCCCAAGACGCAGCATGCGATGGACAGCCTCAAGCTGGCGATGGCGTGGGACGAGAAGGTCTACGGCCGCGAGTACGACCTCGACCTGTTCAACATCGTCGCCGTCAGCGACTTCAACATGGGGGCGATGGAGAACAAGAGCCTCAACATCTTCAACTCGGCCTATGTTCTAGCCGATCAGGAGACCGCGACCGATGCCGACTTCGACAATATCGCCCGGGTCGTCGCGCACGAATATTTCCACAACTGGTCCGGAGATCGCGTCACCTGCCGCGACTGGTTCCAGTTGAGTCTCAAGGAAGGCTTCACCGTCTTCCGCGACCAGAGCTTCTCGGCCGATGTCGGAAGCCCGGCGGTCAAGCGCATCGAGGACGTTCGCGTGCTTCGTGCGGTGCAGTTCCCCGAGGACCAGGGGCCGCTTGCCCATGCGGTCCGCCCCAACAGCTACATCGAGATTTCGAACTTCTACACGGCGACCGTCTACAACAAGGGCGCTGAGCTGATCCGGATGTTCCACACGGTGCTGGGCGCGGAGAAGTTCCGCAAGGGCACCGACCTCTATTTCGAGCGGCACGACGGCGAGGCGGCGACCTGCGACGACTTCGTGAAGGCGCTGGAGGATGGCAGCGGCGTCGACCTCACGGCTTTCAAGATCTGGTACAGCCAGGCGGGCACGCCCAAGGTTTGGGCGCGGCTCGATCATGACGCAGGCACCAAGACAGCGACGCTCCATCTCGAGCAGCACGAGGACCCGACGCCGGCGCAGCCGACCAAGCAGCCGATGCCGATCCCGCTGAGGACGGCGCTCATCGGCGAGCAGAGCGGCGCGGAAATCTGCCCCGAGCGGCTGATCATCCTCGACCAGGCGAGCCAGAGCTTCACGTTCGAGAACGTCAGCGAGCCGCCGCTCTTGTCGATCAATCGCGACTTCTCGGCCCCGGTGGTGCTCGCCGCGGATCGCAAGCCCGGTGAGCTGGAGCGGCTCGCGCAGTCCGATACCGATCCGTTCGCTCGCTACGAGGCGATCCAGGAGCTGATGATGGGCGGGCTGACCGCCGGGGCTCGCGGCGAGGTGGTCGACGCCGAGCCGGTGATCCGGGCGATCGGCGCGACGCTCAAGTCGAACGCGCTCGATCCCGCCTTCAAGGCCGAGGCGATCCTGGTCCCGAGCGAGACGCTGATCGCCGAGCGAATGGACGTGGTCGATCCCGATGCGATCCATGCATCTCGTGAGGCCCTGCGGAAGGCGATCGGGACCGCGTTGTCGGGCGAGCTGCTGGCGGCTCACAGGAGTGATGGCGTCGAGGGCGACGACCTTTCACCGCGCGCCAAGGGCATTCGCCGGTTGCGGACGGTGGCGCTCGGTTTGCTTGCCGGCGCGGACGAGGCTCAAGCCGCCGCCCTTGCGAAGGCGCAATTTGATCGCGCCGACAACATGACCGACCGCCAGGGCGCGCTCGGCATCCTGGTGTCGACCGAAACGCCCGAACGGGAGGCGGCACTGGACGCGTTCTACCAGCGCTTCCACGACGATCCGCTGGTGCTCGACAAATGGTTCGCGCTTCAGGCCGCGGCGCAGCGTGCCGACACGGTCGACCAGGTGCTGAAGCTCGCCAAGCATCAGGACTTCAGCATGACCAACCCGAACCGGCTCCGCTCGCTCGCGGGCATGTTCGGCGGCAATCACTGGGCGTTCCACAGCGCCGATGGGCGCGGCTACCAGTTCCTCGCCGACATGATCATCGCCGCCGATCGGATCAATCCGCAGATCGCGGCTCGGCTGGTACCGGCGTTCGGTCGTTGGAAGCGCTTCGAGCCGAAGCGCAGCGCGATGATGCGGGCCGCGCTGGAGCGGATCGTCGCCACCCCTGGCCTGTCGAAGGACGTCTTCGAGCAGGCGTCAAAGAGTCTCGCCTAGTCGCGGCCGGCTATCTCCGCACGCTGATCACAATCGACGCTGCGGTCAGCGAGCTCGCTGTGCGACTCAAAACCTGATCAAGCTGCGGTTGCGCGCTGACCCAGCCCGAGCTGACGCAATCCCTGTCCGGTCGGCCGAGCGCCGAGAAATAGTCATCGTGCTGGTCGCACATGTCGTCGATCGTGTAGCGCACGCGTTTCACGAGCTTGTCGCGGCCACGCTGTTCGGAGAGGTTGAGGTCGCCGTAGCGAACGACACTGTGAACTACGGTCTGCGGCTCGCCCTGAACAACCACCGACGGCGGCTGCGCAGGCGCAGCACCCGCGAATCCGATGCCGATTGCGCCTGTCAGCGAGAGAATCGTTGCGCGCGTAGGGACGGATAGATGCGACATGCTGCCTCCTTGCGAATTATCGCCGAGGCACGATTCTGAGCGGCAGGCTTCCTGCCCACACGTGGCTTTCGCTGAGCTTCAATTAAGGTTTGTCGGGCGTACCGTTGTTCGGTGAATCGACATCCACGAGCAGGTGAGTGACCTGGCTTAGCTCCCCACCCACTTTGCGACGTCCTGCGCCACCTGGTTGGCCGCGCGGTTGAGCGCTGGACCGACACTCGCAGCGGTGCCGTCGGCCGGAGCAGTGGCGGTGAAGCGGCGGGTCTCGACGCGAGCGCCACCGGCCGCGGTCAGTGAGCCGTCATAGGTCACCACCACCTGTCCAGTCGATGCATCATAGCCGAAGCGCTGCAGCTCGCCGCTCACCGTCAGTCCCGGATCCAGGGAGGTCTGGCCGACTCCGAGCACGACTCGGTTGGTGGTGCGGCGGATGGTTTCTGCAAGCAGGCCCTGGAACAGCTTGGGCGGTGTATCGACCAAGGTCAGGTTGGCCACATATTGCACATCGGTCGGTGTGATCTGGACGGGCACGCGGACGTTGTTGAGTTCGCGGCTGACGCCCGGCACTTCAACCGTCACCGACTGTCCTGCCGCGGCAGTGCGGGCAATCGCCGAAGGTTCAGCAGCTTCAGGCGTTAGCGTGACGAGCGTCACGGGCGGCTTCGACCCGCCGCCGAGTAGTCCACCAAGCGAGCAGCCGCTCAGCGACGCGGTCAGGGCTACGGCGCCCCCGATCTGCAAGAGCAGCTTCATTTGCGTTTCCCTGGTTTGTAGTCGGGCAGCTTCTCTGGGCCGAGCGTGCCGCCGATGCCCTGCTGGTTGACGCGGCTGGTCAGCTGCTCGAGCGAGTTGGAGAGCGAGCGCAGGTCATGGACCAGCTTGTTGGCCTCCGGCAGCGTCGACTTGGTGAAGTTCTGAACGCCCGGGCGGGCGTCGTTAATCATGGCATTGAGGTTGTCCGCCGCCTGCCGCGCCGACACGATCGCCTTGTTGAGGTTCTCGACAGCCGGCCTGCCATCTTCATTGACCATGCGATTGGTGTTGTCGGCGAGCGCCGCCACATTCTTCGCTGCCAGCGCGGCGTTCTGCGAGGCCAAGCGGATTTGTGCGATCGTGTCGCCGAGCTCCGGCGCGTGAGCGCGCAGCTGCTGCGTCGTCGCATCGATATTCTCGAGGATGTCGGAGATCGAGTTCTGGTTCTTGTCGGACAGGAGCTCGGTGAGGCGCTCGGTCAGCTTCTGGATGCGGTCGATCAACTCCGGTGCACTGTTGAGCAAGGCACTGATGCCGCCCGAGGTCGCCGGAATGACCGGGCAGCCTTGCGGGCCCACTTGCTGGATTGGCGGCTTCCCGCGCTCGGCGCCGGTCAGTTGAATCTCGGAAACGCCGGTGAAGCCGACGCCATGGATCTGCGCGCTCGTGCCCTGGAGGACCGGCGTCTGGTCATCGACCTCGATGCGGACCCAGACGAATTCGGGCCGGTTGGGAAGCAGGGAGATCTTGTTGACCTGGCCCACAGGGACGCCGGAGAAGCTGACGTTGGAGCCCTTGTTGAGGCCGCCGACGCCTTGCGCGAAATAGATGTCGTAGCACTTGGTCGACTTGTTCGAGAGACCGGCGATCCAGACGATGAACAGCAAGAGGCCGATGAGCAGAGCCACCGTCACTGCGCCGACCATCACATAGTTCGAACGGGTCTCCACTACGCGATCGCCCCTTTCTCATAGCTAGCGGCCGCAGAGCGCCCGCGAGGCCCGTTAAAATACTCTTGTATCCAAGGATGGTCTAAAGCCAATAGTTCCGGGATCGTTCCGACGCCGATCACATGTTTGTCCGCAAGGACGGCGATGCGGTCACAGACCGAGTGAAGCGTGTCGAGGTCGTGAGTAATCAGGAAGACGGTCAGTCCGAGCCGCTGCTGGAGCGAGCGGACCAGCTGGTCGAACGCGGCGGCGGCGATCGGATCGAGGCCGGATGTCGGCTCGTCGAGGAAGAGCAGTTCCGGGTCGAGGGCGAGCGCCCGGGCGAGGCCGGCGCGCTTCACCATGCCGCCCGACAGCTCGGACGGATATTTGGGCCCGGCGTCGGCCGGAAGGCCGCCCATGGCGATCTTGTAGGAGGCGATCTCGTCCAGGAGCGGCGGCTTGATGAACGGGAAATACTCGCGGATCGGGACTTCCACGTTCTCGGCGACGGTCAGCGTCGAGAATAAGGCTCCATTCTGGAAGAGAATGCCCCAGCGGCGGCGGATGTTCTTCGCCTCGTCTTCGGTACGCCCAACCATATTCTCGCCGAGCACCTCGATCTCGCCCGCATCAGGCGTCTGCAGCCCGATGATCGAGCGCAGCAGCACCGACTTGCCGGTGCCGGAGCCGCCGACGACGCCGAGGATCTCGCCCTTGCAGACGGTGAGGTCGAGGTCCTCGTGGACGACCTGCTCGCCAAACGAATTGCGCAGCCCATGGACGGTGATGACCGGCGTGCAGCCGGGAGGAACCTCGCCTGGTGGGATCATTTCCAACCGATGGAACTGAAGAATACCGCGAACACCGCGTCGAGCACGATGACCAGAAAGATGGATTGAACGACCGCGTTGGTCGTCCGCGATCCGACTTCCTCGCTGTTGCCCTGGACAAGCATGCCCTGGAAGCAGCCGGCAAGCGCGATGATGAATCCGAACACCGGTGCCTTGATCAGGGCGATCCACAGGTCGGTCGGCGGAATCACTTCCTGAAGGCGCTGGATGTAGGTCAGCGGGGGAATGGTGAGGTTGAGCCAGACGAAAATCCCGCCGCCAATCAACGCGGTTAGTATCGCCCAAAAGGCCAGCAGCGGCATCATCAGTGTTGCGGCCATCATCCGCGGAATGACGAGTGCCTCGACCGGCGAGACACCAATCGTCCGCATGGCGTCGATCTCTTCGGTGATCTTCATCGTGCCGATCTGCGCGGCGAAGGCCGAGCCGGAGCGGCCCGCAACCATGATCGCCGTCATCAGCACGCCAAGCTCGCGAACCGTGATTCGGCCGATGAGGTTGATCGTGTAAACCTCGGCGCCAAACTGCGCGAGCTGGACTGCCCCCTGCTGGGCGACGACGATTCCGATGAGGAAGCTCATCAGTCCAATGATTCCGAGCGCGCGGACGCCGACCACATCGAAACGTTGGACGACCGCGTTGAGGCGGAAGCGCTTGGGTCGCCGGATGACATTACCGAAGCCGATCAGCGTCGCGCCCAAGAAGCCGAGAAGGCCGACGAGGGTGGTGCCCGTCTCGGCAATCCATGCGCCGAGCTCGCGAAGCACCGAAGTGAAGTCATGCGGCTCGTCGGGAACGACGCGGGTCGGCACGTCGAACTCGCCGACCTGCTTCAGGAGGCTGACCTCGTCGCGGCTTGCGCCGATGACCTTGGCGCCGCGGTCGCGCACTGTGCGGTAGATGATCCACGCGCCAACGGTGTCCATGCGATTGATGTCGCTAAGGTCGATGGTCAGCGGGTCGGGAAGCGCGTCGATCTCGCGCTGGGTGGTTGCCGCACGCGCGATGTTGATCGTACCCGCGACCCGGTAAATCGCGCCGTGCCCCTCTTCGCCGTCCTGGTACGTCACCTCGGCCATAAGCCGCGGACTAGTGCGCGAAATGAGCGGCATGGGCAAGTCACGGGAAGCTCTGGCCTTTCGCGGTGGCAAGGCCGCCACTATGCCTTTCAGCCATGACGAGCGGGGAAAGCTCCGGCCGGATCGGGCGCACGGCCTATGACGAAGCGTATCCGCGCGCGGCCGACGCGCTGACCCTCTATGTCTGGCGAACGCCGGCTTTCCATCTGACCGAATGGACCGCGGCGGCGACTATTCCGGTGATTGCCGTCACGATGGTCGAAGTGTTGCTATCCGCGCTGGTCTTCTGGCTGTTCTGGAAGGGACATTATTGGCCCGGATTGCTGCTGGCGGCGACCGTTTCGTTGCTGAGCACTGTAGCAATGATGCTCTCGCGAATGGGGCATTCGCATGGCCGCGCGAACCAGACGCGGATTGCCATCGACCTCATCGCGCCGCTTCTGTGGTGGTGGGCGTGGGAGCACGGCCTTGCCGCATATGGCCGTCCGCTCGAGCCCGTTTATGCCACGATGGTGTTGTGGGTGGTGATCGGCGGCAGCGTTGCGATCAACGTGATCGAGGGCCTGGTGCTGCACCGCCACAACATGCAAATCCACGCCTGGCGACCGATCGACACCCAGTTCCGGCTGGCCAGCGCGGCCCGCAACGCGAACCTCGTCATCCTCGCCGCGGCCCTGCTGTTCCGGCGGCCCGATAGCGGGCTGGTGCTCGTAGCGTGGTGGACCTTGATCAGCCTTATCGTTCACGCCGTCCGGTTCGCCCAGCTGACCGAGCTGCAGGCGCGGCGGCAGAAAATCGCAAGCTGGCTCGACCGATGAGCGACCTCGCTGTTTACGACATGGACAGGACGCTCACGAAGCGGCCGACCTACACCCCATTCCTGTTGCATTGCGCGCTTCGGCGGGCACCATGGCGGCTGCTTCTGCTGCCGTTGGTTGCCTTGTCGCTGCTGGCGTACGGCATGCGGCTGATCGACCGCGCGAAGCTGAAAGAGATCAATCATCATCTGCTGATCGGTCACCGCGTTCATTTGAACGAGCTGAAGCCGCTAGTAGAAAGCTTCGCCGCAAAGCAGGTCGCGACGAACATCCGTCCGGGCGCATGGCGGGCGATCGAGCGCGACAAGGGGGAGGGGAGGCGGCTGGTGCTCGCGACCGCTTCCTACCGGCTTTACGCCGATTCCATCGCGAAACGGCTCGGTTTCGATGACGTGATCGGCACCGGGTCGTTGATTGGCCTCGATGAAAGGGTCCACGCGAAGATTGGTGGGGAAAATGCCTATGGCGAAGCGAAGATGCGGATGATCGCCGACTGGGTGGAGAAGTCAGGGCTGAAGGGAGTGCATGGCCATGTGCGCTTCTACTCGGACCATGTCTCGGATCGGCCCGCGTTCGAATGGTCCGACGAGCCGGTCGCCGTGAACCCGCATGACAAATTGTGGCGGCTGGCAGAGCAGCGAGGCTGGGCGATCGAGGACTGGGGATAGTCGGTGGCCCGGCTCCGAAGAACCGGGCCACCGTCCGTCAGGGGCGACGGAAGCTCACATTGGATCAAGCGAGTTGCGGAATGCTCCGCCGGTTGCGCCGGCGTAGCCTCCAGCCGATGCAGCCGAAGCCCAGCAGCATAAGCGCCCAGGTCCCTGGCTCGGGCACCGCGGCGTTCATCGAGATCTGCTTCAGCTCGAAGATCGAAGCATCGTGGGAAACGATCTGGATGGCGTCGAAGTAGCCGCCCGTCACATCGATCAGGTAATTGGTGTTGCCCTTGTTGTCGGTCTGGAAGGTCGCGGCATTCACGAAGTTCGAGGCTCCGGCGAGCAGATAGTAGAGATCGAAACTCCCTTCACCTGTCAGCTGGACCGCAAACTTCATGTCCGTGAAGAGGTTATCCGGATCGACGATGATGGCGAACAGGTTGTTCGTCCCATCCGCGTCGCCGTCCGAGACGAACGCGAATCCGCCGCCCGGGGTGATGTGGAGATCGCTGCCTACCAGGCTCCCCGACTGCGTCGCCGTTGCCTCCGTGCTCAGGAAGGTGTTGCCGCCAATGAACCTCACGTCAGCCAACGTATTGCCGGCGTCCGAGCCGTAGACTGTGACCTTATTGTCGTCGGTGTTGGTGGTGCTCTCATCAATCTTGTTGTTGAGCGGCGTTCCCGTCGTCTGGTCCGTCGTCGTGACCACCTGAGCAGTGGCAGGCGTGGCAAGGACGAGCGCCCCCGCCGCACAAAGTGCGCTACAAAGTTTCTTCATGACTACCCCTGTTGTTAGGGAGTGAACGTGAGAGCGCGCCGCCTGCCGAAGCTATTTCGGACGAACACCGCGACTCACCTAGGCCAGTAGATGGCCTTGCGCGGGCGGGGCCCATCGGGGTTGTTACGCAGATTGTAGATCAGGATTGCTCGCACAGGTCGTCGAGGCGACCGGCGGTCAGGTCCCTCGCCACTTCGGCTCGCGCTTTTCGAAGAACGCGCTGATGCCCTCCTCGCAATCGGGGCCGAGCATGTTCTCGACCATGGCGCGTGACGCGGTGTCGTAAGCATCGGCGAGGCTGAGGCCAGCCTGAGCGCGGACAGCTTTCTTGCCGAGTCTGACAGCAAGCGGCGACTTGGCGGCGATGGTTGACGCGATTTCGTTCACCGTTGCGGTGAGCGCTTGCTGTGGGACGACCCGGTTGACCAGTCCGAATTCCAGCGCCGATGCAGCGTCGATCATTTCGCCGGTCAGCAGCATTTCCATCGCCCGCTTGAGGCCTACGTTGCGCGTCAGGGCGACCGCCGGAGTCGAGCAGAACAGGCCGACGTCGATGCCGTTCACGCCGAAGCGCGAACGGTTCGAAGCAATAGCGAGGTCGCATGTCGCGACCAGCTGGCAGCCCGCGGCCGTTGCGATGCCATCCACCTCGGCAATCACCGGCTTGGGCAGGTCGACGATCGACTGCATCAGCCGAGAGCAGGTGGCGAACGTGTGCTCGAAGGAAGCGCGCCCGGCGTCCGCGTCGGCGCGGTGTGCGGTCATTTCCTTGAGGTCATGACCTGCGGAGAAGAGCTTGCCCGATCCGGCGATGATGACGACGCGTGTGCCATCGTCCTGGCGCGCGAGATCGAGCTTTCCCTGCAGCCTATCCATCGCCGCGATGGACAGAGCATTGGCCGGCGGGTTCTCCAGCGTCAGCCGGAGGATTGGACCGTCGCGCTCCGCCCCGATTTGCATCCGGCCTGCTAGACCGCGTTTAGCGCATTCGCAAAGTCGGCGATGAGGTCGTCGGCGTTCTCGCAGCCGATCGAGATCCGCACGAGGTTGTCGGTGATGTCGAGCTGCTTCTTGCGTTCCTCCGGCACGGACAAGTGCGTCATGGCCGCAGGGGCGCTCGCGAGAGTTTCGGTTCCGCCGAGGCTGACCGCCAGATTGGCGATCTGCAGCGCGTCGAGGAAGGCGAACGCCTCCTTCTCGCCACCCTTCAGGTAGAGCGAGAAGGTCGAACCGGCACCGGTGCAATGGCGCCGATAGATGTCGGCCTGCCGCGAGCCCTCTTCGAGGAAGCCGAGGTAGCCGATCTTCTCCACCTTGGGGTGGCTCTTGAGGAAGTCGCAGACCTTGGCAGCATTCTCGCCGGCGCGGCTCATGCGCAGCTCGAGCGTTTCGAGGCTGCGGAGCAGCATCCAGGCGGTGTTAGGGTCGCAGATCGTCCCGATCGTGTTCCTGAGCATCCGGATCTGATTGATGAGGCCACGCTCGCCGACCACGGCTCCAGCGACGAGGTCGCTGTGTCCGCCGATATATTTGGTCATGCTGTAGACCGAGAGGTCGGCGCCCTGCGCGAGCGGCTTGGCCCAGAGCGGCCCCAGGAAGGTGTTGTCGATCGCAATCGGCGGCTTCTCGCCGTCCCCGAAGGCCGCGTTACGAGCGGCGGCGACAGCCTCGACGTCGACCAGCTGGTTGGTCGGGTTAGCCGGGCTTTCGAGATAGATCAGGCTTACTCTGCCCTTCCCCTTTGCCTCGGCGATTACCGCGTCGATTTCCTCGCGCGTGGCGCCGGCCGGGAAATCAACCCATGCGACGCCGAACTGACCTAGAATCTTGGCGATCAGCGTCTCCGTTGCCGCATAGAGGGGCCCTGAGTGGACCACGCAGTCGCCAGGACGGACGAAGGCGAGCAACAATGTCGCAATCGCGGCCATGCCGCTGGAAAAAGCGAGCGCGTCATCGGCGTCTTCCCAGACGGCAAGGCGGTCTTCGAGGATTTCCTGGTTCGGGCCGTTGAACCGCGAATAGATCAGGCCTTCAGCGCCACCCGGTCGCTTGCCAGTCACGCCCTCGAAAAAGCGCTTACCCGCAGCGGCATTCTCGAAAACAAAGGTCGAGGTGAGAAAGATTGGCGGCTTTAGCGAGCCTTCGCTGAGCTCCGGGTCGAAGCCATAGCCGAGCATCAAGGTCTGCGGGTCGAGCTTGCGGTTGCCGATCTGCGTCGGCGATGGGCGCGGCGCGCGCTGGTGGGAAATGGCGCCGCTGATTTCATTCTCGGTAGGCAAAGGGACTCTCCTGGATCTTGGCGCGCGCCTTAGACCCAACAACAGGGGAGCGCCAATCAATGGCTCAGCGCCGGGCGATAAGCTGGCCTTGTTGATCTAGCCCGAGATGGCGATGGCGCTGAGCTGCCGGCCGTAGTCCGCTTCGCCGCGATGCGTGGCCCGGCGGAAGCTGAAGAAGCGGTCGGGCTCGGCGTACGTATCCAGGTTCAAAGCCTCGACCTCGTCGATGCCGGCGGCGATCAGGCGGTGAACGACATAGGCCTCGAGGTCGAAGTGCGGCTTGCCCGCCGGGCCGGGCACGAAGAAGCGGCTGTTATCGTCGTCGGCGTCGAGGAAACGGGCGCGGAATGTGTCGTCCACCTCGTAGGAGGGCTGGGCGATGCACGGGCCGACCGCGGCGTGGATGTGATCGCGGCGGGCGCCCATGCGCTCCATCGCCTCGATGGTCGCGTCGGTGACGCCGGCGAGTGCGCCGCGCCATCCGGCGTGGGCTGCGCCTACAACCACCGCTTCGTGATCGGCGAACAGGACGGGCGCACAGTCGGCGGTGAGGATCCCGAGCAGGAGGTTGGGCGTCTCGGTGACCATGGCATCGGCGCGGGGGCGCGCATCTTGCGGCCATGGCGCATCGGCAACCACAACCTCGGCGGAATGGACCTGGTGAACCGTGGCGAGCTGGGCGTCGGCGAGCAGCGCCGCAACGGCTAGGCGGCGGTTCCCCGCGATGGCCTCCGGATCGTCGTTGCTGCCGAAGCCGACGTTGAGGCCGGCGCACTCACCCACCGAAATCCCGCCGCGGCGACCGAGGAAGCCGTGCGGGAACTGGCCGAGGCTGACTGCGCGGGTGACCTCGACGCCGTTCACAGCAGATTCCGCATGATGATGTCTTCGTCGGCGTGATTGCCGACCATGAAATCGTATCGCCCCACAGCCTCGAACCCGTAGCGGTCGTAGAAGCGCTTGGCGCGGTGATTATCGACGTAGACGGTGAGGTAGAGACGGGTCGCGCCGCGCCTCCGCGCTTCCTCCAGCGTCCAGTCCATCAGCCCATGCGCTATGCCGACGCCATGATAGTCCTTGAGGATGTATAGCTGGTCGAGGAGCAGGGCTGGGCTGTCCTCCTCGACCGGGAGCTTCAGCGGCCCAAGCTTCACATAGCCAACCGGAACGCCGTCGATCTCCGCAATGCGGCAGGCAAAGGCCGGATCGTCGAGCTGCCGCTCCCAGTCCACAACGCCGAAGCTCGACAGGAAGGCGTTGAGGTCCTCCTCACGATAGAGATGCGCGAAAGTGTCGCAGAAGACGATGTCGAAGATTCGGTCGAGCGTGGCGGCGTCCGCCCTCGTCGCATCGCGGTAGGTGACGGTCATGCGAAACCCGACGGTGCAGGCCAGTCCCGGGAATGAAGGCCAATGACCTTGAACAGCTGCCCCATCTGCTCGTTGCCGGTGAGCCGTTCGAGGGCAATCTGGATGTCGGCTGCGCGATCCGGATTGACGCGGGAGAGCGACTGTGCCCGCGCCTCGATCCCCAGGCGGATCAGCCACTCGCCCTGCGTGACGAGCCGAGTCACCGCGGCGCCCGCGTCCTGCGCCACGTTGGCGACGGCCTCGAAATCGACATGCGCTGTCAGGTCCTGCTCCCCCGGTTCGACCAGGACTGGGGCGTAGCGGTGGGCACGCATCGCTTGCAAGCTGTCACCGGAGGCGGTCCGCTCGTGGCCATAGTCGACGATCAGCGCGGCGCCGCCTTTGACGGCTAGGCAGGTGGCGATCGAATTCACGGCTTCGTCGCGGGCCGGAGAGGTCTCGAAGATCTCGCCGTCGCGATCAAAGGCGAGGCCGCCGGCGGCGACCAGCACCCGCCGTTCGACGCCGGCAACATGCTGCCGGATTGGCAAGGCGTCGAGGAACTCGTTGGCGACGAGCAGAAGCGGCGCGGCGGGAAGATGGTTGATGCTTTCGTGCCAATGCGCCTGCGGCACGGCCTCGCGCTGTTGTTCTCGCAGCACGGGACTGGTTTCGACGAAATGCACCTCGCCGGAAAAGCCGGCCGACCGCATCAAACGCAGCGCATCTGCCGCCAGGGTCCCTCGGCCGGGGCCAAGCTCGGCAAAGATCGCATCCGCGGGCGATCCGGCGCGCCGCCAGCAATCGGCGAGCGCGGCTCCGATCATCTCGCCGAACATCTGGCTGACCTCTGGCGCGGTCGTGAAATCGCCGCTTGCGCCCAGCGGATCGCGGGTCGCGTAATAGTAAGCGTTACACGCCTCCATATAGGCTTCGACGCTGATCGGCCCTTCGGCCTGGATGCGGTCCCGAAGCGCGCGCTCCAGCGGGGTCACGCGACCGATTCGGGTCCCGCGATGGGCTCGACACGGACGCGGCGCTTCTTGGCGGTGGCCATCAGGTACAGGCCGCCCAGTATCATCGGCAGGGACAGCCACTGGCCCATGTGGAGGTGCGTCGCCTGTGCGAACTTGACGAGCTGGCTGTCGGGTTCGCGGATGAACTCGATGCCGAAGCGGAAGACACCGTAGAAGAAGATGAAGGCGCCGACGAGCTTGCCGGGCTCGTAGCGTGCCTTGGTCCGCCAGAACATGAAGGCAAGGATGCAGAAGAGGACGACGCCTTCGAGGATCGCCTCGTAGAGCTGGCTCGGGTGGCGCGGTGGGCCAAGCACCGGCTGGCCGAACTGGTTGAGCTCAACGAACCTTACCGCCCAGGGGACAGTCGTCTGCGCGCCCCACAGCTCCTGGTTGATGAAGTTGGCGATGCGGCCGAAGAACAGGCCAAAGGGTACGCAGCAGGCGACGTAATCGTGGATCCGAAGCCAGTCGAGCTTCTGCTTCTTCGCGAAGTAGACGATGCCGAGAGACGTGCCGATGACGCCACCGTGGAAGGACATGCCGCCGTCCCACAGCTTCAGGATCTCGATCGGGTGCCGGAGATAGTCGCCCAGGTTGTAGAACAGGACGTAACCGAGCCGGCCGCCGAGGATTACGCCGAGCGCGGCATAGAAGACGAGGTCGTCGGCATGGCGCCGGGCCATCGGTGCGCCCGGCTGCTTCAGCAGCTTCAGGACATACCAGTAGCCGACGAAAATACCGGCGAGATACGCCAGGCTGTACCAGCGAAGATCGAACGGCCCGATGTGCAGCGCGACCGGCGACAGGTGAAGGTCGGTGAACTTCGTATAGCGCGCGTACTCGTCGACGACTTGCAAGGGCTTCCCCATCACTGTTGACCGCCTCATAAGGCGGGCAAGATGAAACGCAAACGAGGGCCAGCCCCGAATGAAGACTGAGCTCGACCGGCGGTTCGACGAGGAGCTGGCGAAGGTCGTCGGCCCTGGCGGAAAGATCGAGCTGACGGAGGACGAGCAGGGACGCGCGATCGCGGCGAAGCTCCCGCCGACGCTGCCGGCCCTGTTTCGCGCCTTCTGCGCGCTTAATGCTTCTGCGGAAGCGGTCGTGGCGGGTGACGAACGCCTGACCTTCGCCGACCTCGACCGGGTGTCAGACCGGCTGGCGCCGGCGCTCGTTGCGCGCGGCATAGGCAAGGGCGATCGCGTGGGGATCGCGATGCGGAACTGCCCCAGCTGGATCGTCTGTTACATGGCCATCCTGAAGGCGGGCGGAATAGCGACGCTGCTCAACGGCTGGTGGGAAAGTCACGAGATGGAGCATGCGATCCATCTCACCGAGCCCAAGCTGATCATCGCCGACGGCGCGCGCGCGAAGCGGATCGCCGCGCGCTGCACCGATTATGAGATCGTCGCGCTGGAGATCGAGCTGCCCGTTGAGCAGGCGATCGCTCCGCTCCTGGAGGGATCGACCGGCGACGAAACCCTTCCGGAAATCCTGCCCGACGATGACGCTACGATCCTGTTCACGTCCGGATCGACCGGCGAGTCCAAGGGCGCGCTTTCGACGCATCGCGCGGTGACGACGGCGACCTACACCTACGCGTGCGGCCTCGTCGTTCTTCGCCAACTGCTGGTCGAGGAGGGCCGGGGTCCGACGGCGCAGCCGCGGACGTTGGTCACGGTGCCGCTGTTCCATGTCACGGGCGAGGTGCCGGTGATGCTCAACAGCTTCGTCATCGGCCGTTGCCTGGTGCTGATGCCCAAGTGGGATGCGGCCGAGGCGCTGCGGCTGATCGAGAGGGAGAAGGTCACTTACTTTGTCGGGGTGCCGACGATGAGCCTCGAGCTTCTCAACCATCCTGACCGCCACAAATATGACCTGTCATCGCTGACCGACATCACTGCCGGCGGGGCGCCGCGGCCGGTCAGCCACGTCGAGCGATTGAAGGCCGAGTTCCCGAATGCCCAACCTGCGCTTGGCTATGGGCTTACCGAGACCAATGCCGCCGGCTGCGCAAACTACTGGGGCAATTACGCCGCGAAGCCCGCATCGACCGGGCGTGCGCAAAAGCCTGTCATCGACCTCAAGATCCTCGGCGCGGACGATCGCCAACTTCCCGCCGGAGAAGTCGGGGAGATCGGGATCCGCACTGCAGCGAACATCAAGGGATATTGGCGCAACCCAGATGCGACCGCGACGGCGTTCACCGCCGACGGCTACCTTCGCACCGGCGACGTCGGTTATCTCGACGAGGACGAATATCTCTTCATCGTCGATCGCAAGAAGGAGATCATCATCCGCGGCGGCGAGAATATCTCGGCGGCCGAGGTCGAGGCCGAATGCTACGCCTGTGACGCCGTGGCCGAGGCCGCGGTGTTCGGAGCGCCCGACGATCGCCTGGGCGAAGTGCCGGTTGCGGTGATCCACGCCAAGTCGGCGCTGACCGAGGGCGAGCTACGGCAATTCCTCGACGGGCGGATCGCCAGGTTCAAGATTCCGGAGCGCTTCATTTTCTCGGACGAGCCGTTGCCGCGCCTCGGCACGGGCAAGATCGACCGCCGGGCGCTCAAGGCCCAATACGCGAATTGAGGATCGACCGCCGCAGCCTGCTGATCGGCGGCGGTGTAGGCGTCGGCCTGATCGTCGCATTTTCGCTTTGGCCGCATCATTGGAAGAGCGAGCTTTCAGCCGGGAAGGGCGAGCAGACGTTCGGCTCGTTCATCAAGGTCGCGCGGGACGGCAAAGTGACGGTCGCGGTGCCGCAGGTCGAGGTAGGGCAGGGAACCTGGACGGGCTTGGCGCAGATCGTTGCCGATGAGCTCGGCGCGGCGTGGGAGACGGTGGGGGTCGAGCCCGCACCGCTCGCCAAGGCCTACGCTAATCCGCTGGCCGAGGAGGAGGGTCTCCCCAAGGGCATCAGGATCACCGCCAACTCGACCTCGCTGCGCGCGTACGAGCAGCCGCTTCGAGAGGCGGCGGCGACAGCCCGGGCGATGCTGGTCGGCGCCGCAGCGGACCGCTGGAACGTCAGCCCGTCTGAATGCGACACCGCTGACGGCTTTGTCATCAACGGGGTCCGGACGGTCACGTTCGGCGAACTTGCCGAGGAAGCCGCTGGGCGCGCGCCGCCGATGAGGACCCCGCTTCGGCCAGCCGGCAAGTCGCACCTGATCGGACAGCCCCTGCAACGGCTCGACGGACCGGCGAAAGCGGACGGCAGCTGGCGCTTTGCGGCTGACGTTCGGTTGCCGGGGATGCTGTTCGCCTCGGCACGGCTCGCGCCGCCGGGTGGACGCCTCACGAGCTACAATCGGGAGGCAATCGCTGCTCTTCCCGGCGTCCGACACGTGGCTGCGAGGGACGGCTGGATCGCCGTCGTCGCCGAGACTTGGTGGGCGGCCGAACGCGCATTGCACACCGCAAATCCCGTTTTCTCAGGTGACAAGGGCCTTCCCGATCCACGGCCCCTGTTCGAGGGGGCTCTCGCGAGCGGGGGCGCGCGGGAATGGTTCAGTCGCGGCGATTATGCGGGGGCCGTTCGCGGCTCGCGCCCGCTGGCGGCGACCTATTATGCCGCTCCTTCGCAGCATGTCGGACTGGAGCCTACGGCGGCGACGGCCCGCGTCGGCGCCGATGGGGCCGAGCTCTGGGCGACCACGCTGGCGCCTGGCTTCGGCAAGGCGAATGGCTCGACGCTTTATCCGATGCCCGCGGGAGAACCTGCCGGCGCGGCGATGGAATCGCCCGCAGCGCCAATCGCGCTGGAACTGACGAAGGCGACGGGGCGGCCGGTCCAGCTCACTCTTTCGCAATCGTCGTGCCAGAATCATGACCGTGTTAGCCCCGGCGCGATGGCGCGGATGACGGCGCTACCAGGCACAGGCGGCATCACCGCCGCATGGGCGATGAAGGTCGCCACTGCCGATGGGCTCGGTACTGCGCTCGCGCGCCTCGGGGAAAAGGGAGTTCCCGGCAAGCTCGGCCAGACGGGGCTGGACGGCTCGGTGCCGCCCTACACGATCGCGCACGTCAGGATCGACGCAGTATCTACGCCGCTTCCCTATGAGTTCGGCTACATGCGCGGTTCGCCGCAGCGCGAGTTCGCCTTCTTCACCGAGAGCTTCATCGATGAGCTGGCCCATGCAGCCGGGATGGAGCCGCTGGCCTTCAGGATGTCGATGCTTGGAGGCAACGGGCGTCTCGCGCGCTGCCTGCAGGCCGCAACACGCATGGCGAACTGGGACGGCGGAGGCGCCGCGAGCACGATGGGGATCGCGGGCGCGTCCGCGTTCGGATCGTGCATCGGCCTCGTCGCTAGCGCGAGCATCGGCGACGATCAGCGCGTGAAGGTGCACCGGCTGGTGGCTGCGGTTGATTGCGGCCGGGTGATCAACAGCGGGATCGTCGAGCAGCAAATCTCCGCAGGCCTGATCTGGGCGCTTGCGCAGGCCACCGTTCCGCGGCCCGAATGGATCGCCGGAATGCCGCGGGTGCGGCCGATCGGCGGTATTGCATTGCCGCGCCTGAGCGATGCACCGGAAATCGTGGTCCAGATCATTCCCAGCAGCGACGCGCCGGGCGGCGTCAGTGGGCTCGGCTGCATTCCTCTCGCCCCAGCGGTCGCGAATGCGATCCATGCCGGATCGGGCAGGCGCTTGCGCGGCCTGCCGTTCGACCTGATGGCGACGGCGTGACCGACCATCCGAAGATCCCCGAGCCGAAGGTCGGCGTGCTGCTGATCAACCTCGGCACGCCCGACGCGCCGGAGGAGCGCGCGGTGCGCCGCTATCTCGCCGAGTTCCTGAGCGACCGTCGCGTGGTCGAGATCCACCCGATCGCGTGGAAGCCGATTCTGCACGGAATCATCCTTCGGACTCGCCCGAAGAAGTCCGCAGAGGCCTACAACCAGGTGTGGACGAACGAAGGCTCGCCGCTTCGCGCGATCGCCCACCGCCAGGCCGAGGCGCTCCGCAAGAAATTGCGCGGCGTGAGCGTCCACTACGCGATGCGCTACGGCCATCCCGGGATCGCGGCGGCGCTGGAGAATATGGTGGCCGAGGGCTGCACGCGAATCCTGGCGGCACCCCTTTATCCGCAATATTGCGCCGCCACGACCGCGACAGCGACTGACGCGGTGTTCGGGGTGCTGGCGCGGATGCGCTGGCAGCCGGCGCTGAGGACCCTGCCGCCTTATTACGATGATCCGCTCTATATCGATGCGCTGCGTGTACACATCGAGGCGCAGCTCAAGGCGCTCGATTTCGAGCCGGAGAGGCTGCTGCTGAGCTTCCACGGCATGCCACAAAGGACGCTGGAGCTAGGCGATCCCTATCATTGCCACTGCCAGAAGACCGCGCGCCTGCTCGGCGATGCGCTGGGGCGCGAGGTCGACATCGCCTTTCAGTCGAAGTTCGGACGCGCCAAATGGCTGGAGCCGGCGACCGACACTACGCTTGCCGCCTATCCGAAGCAGGGCGTGAAGCGTGTTGCGATCGCAGCGCCCGGCTTTTCGACAGACTGCATTGAGACTCTGGAAGAGCTCGGGATCCGGGGCCGCAAGACCTTTCTCGACGCGGGCGGCGACAAGTTCGCGCTGCTCGATTGCCTCAACGATTCGCGCGAAGGCATCGCGATGTTGCAGGGTCTTGTCTCTCGTGAACTTGCAGGCTGGCTGCCGCAGCAATAAGCGCGACGCGGATCGAGAAGGAGAGGGTCATGGCTCGAGTGGCGGTCGTCACTGGCGGAACGCGCGGAATCGGCGAAGCGATCAGCGTCGCGCTCAAGGACATGGGGATGAAGGTCGCGGCCAATTACGCCGGCAATGACGAGCGCGCTCGCGAGTTCACCGAGCGCACCGGAATCCCAGCCTACAAGTGGGACGTCTCGGACTTCGACGCATGCCAGGAAGGCGTCCGGAAAGTTGAAGCCGATCTCGGGTCCGTCGACGTGCTTGTGAACAATGCCGGCATTACCCGCGACACCACGATGAAGCGCATGGACCATCAGAAGTGGCAGGACGTCATCGACACCAACCTTGGCGGCTGCTTCAACATGGCCAAGGCGGTGTTCGAGGGGATGCAGGGCCGGGGTTACGGGCGCATCGTCAACATCGGCTCGATCAATGGGCAGGCCGGCCAGTACGGTCAGGTCAATTACGCCGCCGCCAAGTCGGGCATCCACGGCTTCACCAAGGCGCTGGCGCAGGAGGGTGCGCGCAACAATGTGACCGTCAACGCGATCGCGCCCGGCTATATCGACACGGACATGGTCGCCGCGGTGCCCGAGGAGGTGCTCGGCAAGATCGTAGCCAAGATCCCGGTCGGCCGCCTCGGCAAGGCCCAGGAAATCGCCCGCGGAGTCGCTTTCCTGGTCGATGAGAATGCGGGCTTCGTCACCGGTTCGACGCTGTCGATCAACGGCGGCCAGCACATGTATTGATGGCGCGCTACGCGCCACCAAAGAAACGGTCGGTACTCATCGCCGGCCACCAGACCTCCATCAGCCTGGAACCGATGTTCTGGCGTGCGCTGGAGGCCGCGGCACGAGAGCGCGGCTGTCCGTTGAATGCGCTTGTTGCGGAGATTGACGTTGCGCGGCTCGACGCGGATCAGCCGCCCAACCTCACTTCGGCGATCAGGCAGTGGCTGTTCGAGCGCGTGAGAGGATCGATCGGGTGAATGAAGCGCCGCCGTCCGGTGCATGTTCGAGGAACAGTGAGGGCTCGATCAACTCGAGCTCCATGATCATCAGCGCACCTGAATCGTCGGGGACGATGTCGACTCTCGCGTAGGTTGCCGGCGCCGGAGCGGCGGCCAGCGCGGCCTGAGCGAGACTAACCGCACCGGCTGGCGGGACCGGGCAGGGCAGCGTCACTCCGCCGTGATATTCCTGAACCCGGAAATCACCTTTCTTGGGTCGCTTCACGACCCCGTGACTGAACTGTCCGTCGAAGAGCATCAGCGAAAACTCGCCAGTCTTTTCAATCTCTTCCACCAGCGGCTGAATGATCATCGGACGGCCGCGGCTGTCTTCCGGCACGTCTTCCTTCGGGCCCAGCCGGTGCGTCCCCATGGCGCTGGCGGAGATCGGCGGCTTCACCACCAGCCACTCGCAGTCGAACCGCCGCCGTGCCTCTTCCAGGTCGGCGTCGCCGCAGGCCTCGACGGCGAGCGTGGGGACGGTCGAAACCCCGCATTCGGCAAGCTCGGCAAGATAGGCCTTGTCGCCGTTCCAGCGCAGCAGCGCGGGCGGGTTGATCATGTGCCAGCGCTTGCGCTCCGCGCGGTTGAGGAGATCGAGCCAGCGTGAATAATCGACGTGATAACCCCACACGACCAGTGGCAGCACGAGATCGAAGGTCGAAAGATCGCCGGCCTCGGTCCAGGCGACCGGGGTCACCTCGGCCCCCGCCGAAGTCAGCGCTTCCGCTTCCGGATCGTAGGTCCAGCGCCACGGTTCCGGATAATCCGGATCGGGGACCAGGATCGCGATGCGCATCAGCGGGTGAGCAGAATCCGAGCCTGGCCGGCGATCTGCGCAAGCATCGATGCGCTGACGTGACCCTCGCCG
>Ga0207644_10000244_pt1 | contig 37269 bp, 30 predicted proteins | sample KBSS73metaG_FD_184326 | JGI IMG/M metagenome (GOLD analysis project Ga0207644, IMG submission 184326) | Switchgrass rhizosphere microbial communities from Kellogg Biological Station, Michigan, USA - KBS S7-3 metaG (SPAdes) (version 2) | ecosystem: Host-associated > Plants > Roots > Rhizosphere... | reverse complement strand
CGCCACGCCGGTCCTCGGCGGCGAAGCTGACGTCCTCGAGCAGTTTCTCCATCACGGTCTGAAGCCGCCGCGCGCCGATATTCTCGACCGCTTCATTGACCTCGGCGGCGATGCGCGCGAGCGCCTCTATCCCGTCATCCGCGAAGCTGACGCTGACGCCTTCCGTGCCGAGCAAAGCCTGATACTGCTCGGTGAGGCTCGCCCGGGTCGTCGACAGGATGCGGACGAAATCTTCCTGGGTCAGCGCCTTCAATTCGACGCGGATCGGGAGACGCCCCTGAAGCTCCGGCAGCAGGTCGGCGGGCTTGGCGATGTGGAATGCGCCCGACGCAATGAACAGTATGTGGTCGGTCTTCAGCGGGCCGTACTTGGTCGCGACCGTCGTCCCCTCGATCAGCGGCAGGAGGTCGCGCTGGACGCCCTCACGGCTGACTGAGCCGCCGCGCACGTCGCTGACCGCGATCTTGTCGATCTCGTCGATGAAGACGATGCCGTTGGCCTCCGCGTCGGCCAGCGCCGAGCGGTTGATGTCGTCGGGATCGAGGCGCTTGTCGGCCTCCTCGTCGGTCAACCGTGCGAAGGCCTCCGGGACCTTGAGCTTGCGCTTCTTGCGCGGTCCGCCGCCCATCGCCTTGCCCATGATCGACTTCAGGTCGAACACTTGCGCGCCCATGCCCGGGATCTCGAATGGCATGTTGGGAGCCTCGTCGATTTCGATCTCGACCTCGGCTTGATCGAGGCTGCCGCCGGCGAAGCGCTGACGAAAGCTCTGACGCGTGGCCTCGCTGGAGCCCTTGCCGGTGAGAACGTCGAGGAGCTTGTCCATCGCCGCTTCTTCGGCGGCGGTGCGCACCTTGTTGCGGCGGCGGTCGCGCTCGAGGCGCACCGCTTCCTCGACGAGGTCGCGGGCGATCTGCTCGACGTCGCGACCGACATAGCCGACCTCGGTGAACTTGGTCGCTTCGACCTTCACGAACGGAGCGTCAGCGAGCTTCGCGAGGCGACGGCTGATCTCGGTCTTGCCGCAGCCGGTGGGGCCGATCATCAGGATGTTCTTGGGCGTGACCTCCTCGCGCAGCTCCGGCGAGAGCTGCTGACGGCGCCAGCGGTTGCGGAGCGCCACCGCGACCGCCTTCTTCGCATCGTTCTGGCCAATGATATGCTCGTTCAGAGCGGCGACGATCGCCTTCGGTGTCAGCTTGTCTTTCAGCACTTCGGCTTGCTCCCCGCTCTGGGGAATGGAGGTGTGGTAGTTCATCTTGGCTGCAATGTCGGGAGCGCTCTCGGCCACTTCAAGCAGTGCATCGGAAACCGGCAAAGAAGCGCTTGTGATCGGCAACGATGCCGGAGATGTCGGCGGGGTCCGGCGTCGGGTCCCAAACGCCGCGCTCATAAGTTCCGCCAAGCAGGATTCCGTCGGCCCTCGGGAACATATAGCCGAACTGTCCCTGGACCGCGTAGCGAACTTCCGGCTGTGGCTCGAGGATCGCGAGCTGGCCGCGAATGGGGATCAGCAGCTGGTCGCCAAAGAGGTCGTGGCTGCCGAGGCCCGTGCAATTGAAGACCAGGCTTTCGGGCAGCGCCCCAATGTCAGCCGGAGTCGCGAACTTGCGGACTTCCATCTTACCCCCGGCGATCTGCACGTCCCGGGTCATCTGGCGGAGATAACGCCCGGTTTCAACATACATCGTGTCGTAGCGGCGCACTGTATCGAGCGGGAACGGGTGCTCGCTACGCGAAAGCATCCGGTTGATCGGCGGGAAGTTGGCAATGACCTTGTCTTCAACGCTGCCCGCTTCGACGTAGGTCGGGAGCCAGCGGATGCCGTAATCATCGCCGACCATGATCTGGTAGCGCCGCCAGCTGTAGTCGAGCGCCCTTGTGAACTGGGTCATGAACTCGGGCGTGACGTCGCCCTCGTGGAAAACGGCGAAGGGATGGAACTGGCCGCCCGCGACGTTCGACGTGGTGTCGGGCGGAAGCGACGCCGCGTAGATGGTGACGGCGAAACCCGCCTCTTGCACCAGCCGCGCAGTCGACAGGCCGACTACGCCAGAGCCTATCACCGCGACGGAGCCGCTGTGGCCTTGCAGGCCGAGCTCCGTCGCCAGCTTCGACGTGCCCCAGCTAAGCGTGATCCCGCCGCCCCCATGCCCGTAATTGTGGACCAGGCGCTTCTCGCCAAGCGCCTCCTGCCGGACCACGAAGCCTTGCCGGCGGTAGGGCCTCAGCCCCGCCATCGTCCGAATGATCCGGCTTTCATCGGCGATCACCGGCGCCAGCGGGGTGCAGTCCGAGAAGCGGCGGCCGCTCGTCGTCGCGCAGCCGGACAGCAGCGCGGCGGACCCGGCGGCGAAAGTTCGGCGGTCGAGCAGCATCCGCGCAGCCTAGCCGCGCTTCGGCTCAGCCTTCAATCGTCTCGATGGTCAGCCGGTCGTTGGTGAAGACGCACACTTCCGACGCGATCTGCATCGCGCGGCGGGCGAGCACCTCAGGATCCTGCTCATACTCGGAGAGCGCACGCGCCGCGGCGAGCGCATAATTGCCGCCCGAACCGATCGCCGCGATCCCCGCTTCCGGCTCAAGCACGTCGCCGTTGCCGGTCAGGATAAGCATCACGTCCTTGTCGGCGACGATCATCAGCGCTTCGAGGTTGCGAAGGTATTTGTCTGTTCGCCAGTCCTTTGCGAGCTCGACCGCGGCACGCATCAGCTGCCCGTCATATTGTTCGAGCTTGCGCTCCAGCCGCTCGAACAGGGTGAACGCGTCCGCGGTCGCTCCGGCAAAGCCGCCGATCACGTCGCCTTTGTCGCCGATGCGTCGCACCTTTTTCGCATTCGGCTTCATCACCGTATTTCCCATCGACACCTGGCCGTCGCCGGCAATGACGGTCTTGCCGCCCTTGCGCACGCCGAGGATCGTGGTTCCGTGCCAACTTTCCAAAGTCATCTCCTTTGAAAAGTGAGGTGGGAAACGCCGCTGCGCCTTGCAAGCAGCGCTAGTCGATCAGGCTCTCGAACCTTTTGTCCGGCACGAGCCACATGCACGCTACCGCGATGTAGATCGCGACTCCCGCAAGAGGCCACCGGAAGGTCATCGCAATCGCGATCAGATAGGCAAGGATAGTAATGGGTCCCTTGCGGCCGCGGCGGGCGGCACGGACGATCGGCGCGTCCTGGTCATTTGCCCCGAGCAGCGCACCGAGCAGCAGCGCGAATGACAAAGTGCAAAGCAGCATGATCACGCCAAACGCAAGCACCGTGTCGCGCGTGACCCCAGCTTCACCAACCCAACGGACGACAAACGGAATTAGGCTCAGCCAGAACAGGAAGAAAAGGTTGGCGAGCAGGACCTGTCCATTCACCCGCTTGCTTGCCTGCAGAACGTTGTGATGCTGCGACCAATAAATGCCGACCTTGACGAAGCTCAGCGCATAAGCGGCGAACAGCACCGACACCGGCTGCAGTGCCGCCATGCCCGGGGCATGCGGCACAGGCAGCTCCAGCACCATGATCGTGATGATGATGGCGATTACACCATCGGTGAAGGAGGTGAGCCGCGAGGTTGTCACGGCTCTTTCCGCTCGAACAGCTCGCGCTCGAACCGGCGATCGGGGATCACCCAGATGATCGAAACGATCACGTAGAAGGCGATCGAAATGTACGGCGACACGAACGCTGCCGGGACAGAGGCAAGGTACAGCGTGAAGCTGAGCCACTCCTTGCCGCCTCCGCCGACAGCGCGCTTCACCACCGAGCCGTCCCCCTCTGCCCGGATCAGCGCCTTTTCGAGCTGCTGGTAGGACAGGGCGGCACCGACAAGCACCACGCCGAACGAAGCGATCGGCCACGGCGTGATTCCGGCATCGTCGATCCAGCGGATCGTAACCGGGAACAAAGTCAGCCAGAAGAGCAAGGCGTGGTTGGCCCACAGGACGCCGCCAGTCACCTTGTGCGCCGACTGCATCATGTGATGGTGGTTGTTCCAGTAAATCGCCACGTTGACGAAGGCGAGGAGGTAGGCGGCGAGGAGCGGAAGCACCGCCATCACCGCCGCGAGGTCCGGCTCCGCGGGGAACTTCAGCTCCAGCACCATGATGGTCATCACGATCGCGACGACGCCATCGGTGAGAGCATTCACACGGCCCGGACTCATGGCATTCCCCCGCGATTAGTCGCCTGGCCGACTCGCTACAGCCTTGGGGTTGTTGTCAACAGCCGCTTGCGCGGACCCATTTTATCAATTCTTCCAGCTGGATCGCCTGCTCGGTTGCAATCAGTGCGTCTGGGTCAGGAAGTCGGTCTTTGAAGGCGCCTTGAGCAGGTCTTCCGGCGCCAGGGGGAAGGCCGGGCATTGATGAGTCTCCGCCAGCACCGGGATCGGCTGCGGCCTGGGGCTCGAGCTGCAGGCGCCAAGCAGCAGCAGTGCGAGCAGCGGCAATACGCGCTTCAAAATCATCTTTTGTCCTTCGGTTGATGGAGGCCTGCTCAGCGGCGACGCGCGCCGCATTCTCTTGGTCGGCGGCCCGGGCCTGGGCCGCCGCCGCGCGGGTGTTGGCGACGGTGGTCGCGAAGGCGGATTGCTCCTGGCGGTAGAGCTGCTCGAAGCCGGCGCTCTGCTTCTTCCAGTGGGCGGTTTCACCCTTCTGAACGAGGAGCAGGATCGAGAGGGTGATGCCGGCCGCGATCCCGGTGATCCCCTGGATATTCAGCAACCGCAGGATCATTGGTTGGCCCCGACGGACGCGCCGTCGCGGCTAGCGGTCACCTTGAAGCGGCCGACAGGCCCGCCGGCGAGCAGGCCGACGGTCACGACGATCATCGCGGCGATGAAGGCGCCAAGCGACCAGCCAAAGATGGTGACAATCGTATGCTGCTCGGCAGCGGACCAGCCGCCCCACATCAGGAGCGCGACCATGAACCCGGACGCAGCACCGCAGAACATTCCCGCGGCCGAGGCGAGCAGGCCGTAGATGTAGCGTTGGCCCTCCGCAAAGGTGGCCGGTGGCGGAAGAGCTTTCATTCTTGGACCTCCGAAGTTGACAAAGTTGACACCACCAAACGAGGGCTGCCCAATCACCCCTCACCAATTCGGTTCGCGAGCCAACCATAGAGAAATGCCTCATTGGCTGGTCGCCGCTCGGCGAGACGGAGGTAGCGCTCGCCCTGGAGGGCCTCGAGTGCGCGCAGCAGCACAGTCTCGCCGCTGCTTCGGCCACAGATCTTCAAGAAAGTGTCGAGCGCGTTGAGCGTCACGTTCCCCAACCGACCGTCCGGTGTCAGGTCGCCATATTCCTTCTCGTTACGGTTGAGCGCGGTGAGAGCGCGCTGCAGGAAGGTGACCGCGACCGCCGGCCCCATGTTGACGCCCGTGTCGAACAGCTCCGCGGCGAGGCGGTCACTCCGCTTTGCCACCTCGTCGAGACGCGGCCGCTGCCAGTAGAGGCGGAGGTAGATGGCGACAGCGGCGCTACGCGGCAGCTGGCGCATGGGCCCCGCATATCCGTGGGCTCTCGCCACCGCCTCCGTGATGCCGAAGCAGGTCGACCCGCCCTTGTCTGCGGGGTTGTCAACGAACCCACCTTCGCGGTCGATCAGTGCATCGACCAGATTTTCCACACCCAGCACATCGTCAATTGCCACTCCCCCTCTGCGAGTCGACGCATGAATAACCAGAAAGGTTATTTGTAGGAAAGTAACATATTCATATTGGTGAAGTGGGTGGCGGCACGACCAAGGCCACTTGAGTCAATACGGCCTTTAGTGCAACCCAAGCCCCTGCCGCGGGTTGTGCGTTCCGGCGCTCGTGCAACCTTTATGCGCCGTTACAGGAGCAGCGGGTTGGCCGGGAAATTGAAGCTAGCGAGTAGAGCGATTTCCGACGATCCGTTCCGGCTCCTTGTCCAGTCGATCTTAGACTATGCGATCTACATGCTCGACCCCAACGGGTTCGTGACGAGCTGGAACGCCGGCGCGGAGAAGATCAAGGGCTTCCAGACCGAAGAGATCGTCGGACAGCATTTCTCCAGATTCTACACGCAAGAGGACCAGAAGGCCGGCTTGCCGCAGAAAGTGCTCGAGACTGCCCGACACGAGGGCAAGTTCGAGGGCGAAGGCTGGCGCGTCCGCAAGGACGGCACGCCGTTCTGGGCCAGCGTCGTCGTCGACGCCATCAAGGACGAGGATGGCGAGATCATCGGTTTCGCCAAGATCACGCGCGACATGACGGAGCAAAGGAAGCAGCAGCAGGCACTTCTGGAGGCCGAGCGCAGGTTCCGGATCCTGGTCCAGGGCGTCACCGACTACGCAATCTACATGCTCGATCCGGATGGGCGCGTGACCAATTGGAACGCCGGCGCCCAGCGCATCAAGGGCTATTCACCCGAGGAGATCATCGGCGAGCATTTCAGCCGCTTCTACACGCCGGAGGATTTCGACGCAGGAGTGCCGAAGCGGGCGCTGGAGACGGCCCGATCGACCGGTCGCTACGAGGCCGAGGGCTGGCGCGTCCGCAAGGACGGCACGCGCTTCTGGGCCAGCGTCGTCATCGACGCGATCAAGGACGACAAGGGCGACCTGATCGGCTTCGCCAAGATCACCCGCGACATGTCCGAGAAACGCGAAGCCCAGCTCCGCCTCGAGGAATCGCGCGAGCAGCTGTTCCGCTCACAGAAGATGGAGGCGCTCGGCCAGCTCACCGGCGGGCTGGCCCACGACTTCAACAATCTCCTGACCGCGATCATGGGCGCCAGCGAGCTTGCGCTCCGCAACCTCAACGACCCCGAGAAGGTGAAGCGGATGATCGAGGGCGTGCGCGGCTCTGCCCAGCGCGGCGCCGGCCTCACCAAGCAGCTGCTCGCCTTTGCTCGCGCCCAGCAGCTCGAGATCAAGCAGATCGACCTCAAGGCCTTCTTTGCCGACGCGACCACGCTGCTGCGCCCGTCACTCCGCAGCAACATCGAGCTAGTGACGGAGATTTCCGACCAGTTATGGCCGGTCGACGCCGACGCCGGCGCGCTCGAGCTGATGCTGCTCAACCTCGCGTTCAACGCCCGCGACGCAATGAAGGACGGTGGCCAGCTGAGGATCAGCGCGCACAATGTGGTGCTTTCGGGTGAGCCCGAAGGCCTCCGCGGCGAGCACGTCGCGATAACCGTCACCGACACCGGCACCGGCATGACGCCGCAGGTGATGGAACGGGTCTTCGAGCCGTTTTTCACCACCAAAGGTTATGGCGAAGGGACCGGCCTCGGCCTTAGCCAGGTCTTCGGCTTCGTGAAGCAGATCGGCGGCGCGGTCACCGTCCAGTCGAAGCCCGGCAAAGGATCGACCTTTGTGCTGTTCCTGCCCGCGAGCCACGGCGCTGCAGGAAAAGATGAGCCAAGTGCCAACGGCAAGAAGGGCGCCGGCCGGGTGCTGATCGTCGAGGACGATACGCTGCTGGCCGAGCTCGCGTCCGGAATGCTGAGCGAGCTGGGATTCGAAGGCGTGGTCACGCACAGCGCCAAGGAAGCGCTGGAACAGTTGAATGGCGGTGAGCGCCCGAAGCTTGTCTTTTCCGATATCGTCATGCCGGGCGGCATTAGCGGCATCGAGCTGGCGAAGAAGGTTCGCGAACGCTTCCCCGAGCTGCCTGTCCTGCTGACCACCGGCTACAGCGAGGAAGTCGGCGGCCACCACGGCTTCCCGGTGCTTCAGAAGCCTTATGAGCTCGACGCACTCGCGCGCGCGGTGGGCACTTTGCTGAAGCAGGAAATCAGCTTCAGCTGAGGGATTTGCATTACTGCTGTTGACAGCCGCGCGGGTTGAGCGCCTCATCCATGCAGCCGCGGACGAGCGGCCGTTGCAACGGAGGGGGAATTCCAATGGCAACCAGTGCGCAAGCTCGCGCCCCTATGCACCTGTGGATCGTCGGCATTCTAACGCTGCTGTGGAACGGGTTCGGCTGTTACGACTATCTAATGACGCGAATGCATAACACCGACTATCTCAAGTCGATGATGCCGGACATGGATCCCGCGGTCGCGCTATCCTACGTTGACGGGCTGCCCATCTGGGCCGCAGCGGGTTGGGGCCTCGGCGTTTGGGCCGGGCTAGCCGGGTCCGTGCTCTTGCTGATGCGGAGCCGGCACGCGGAGATTGCCTTCCTCCTGTCACTGATCGGCGCGGTGGTCGGCCTTGGCTATCAGATGGCGTACCCGATGCCAGGACTGACGGCCTTCATGGCGATGGGCATGCCGATCATCATCATCCTCGTCGCACTCGGGCAGTATCTCTACGCGCGGGCGATGAAGAAGAAGGGCGTGCTCGCCTGAGCTGAACTAGCCGCGGCGACCGCCGAAACGCGTCCTCTGCTGCTTGCCGAAGCGCCCCTTGCGGGTGCCCGGCTTGCCCTCGCTCGAGTTGCCGAGCGGCCGCGGCGCGACGCGTTGGTCGTGGGGGATGCCGAGGTCATCTTCCTCGAGCCGGCGGATCTCGTCGCGTAGGCGCGCCGCTTCCTCGAACTCGAGGTCGGCGGCGGCTTTGCGCATCCGTTCCTCGAGGTCGCCAATGTAGGCCTTGAGATTGTGGCCAAGGAGGTGCGGGCGATCTTCGTCGCCGGTATCGACGACAACGCCGTCGCGCTGGGTGACATCGGCGAGCAAGTCGTGGATCTGGCGCTTGATGCTTTCCGGCGTGATGCCGTGCTCGCGATTATATTCTAGCTGCTTCTCACGGCGGCGGCTTGTCTCGGCGAGTGCGCGCTCCATCGAGCCGGTGACGCTGTCGGCGTAGAGGATGACGCGGCCGTCGACGTTGCGGGCAGCGCGGCCGATGGTCTGGATCAGCGAGGTCTCTGAGCGAAGGAAGCCTTCCTTGTCCGCATCGAGGATCGCGACCAGCCCGCACTCGGGGATGTCGAGGCCCTCGCGCAGCAGGTTGATGCCGACGAGCACGTCATAGACGCCGAGGCGGAGCTCGCGGATCAACTCGATGCGCTCCAGAGTTTCGACGTCCGAGTGCATGTAGCGGACGCGGAGACCGGCCTCGTGCAGGTACTCGGTCAAGTCCTCCGCCATGCGCTTGGTCAGCGTGGTAACCAGGGTGCGATAACCCTTCGCGGCAGTCTTCTTCGCTTCGTTGACGAGGTCGTCGACCTGGTCCTCGACCGGCTTGATCTCGACCGGCGGATCGATGAGCCCCGTGGGGCGGATCACCTGCTCGGAAAAGACGCCGCCCGTCTCGTTCATCTCCCACGGACCGGGTGTTGCCGAAACGAACACCGACTGCGGGCGCATCGCATCCCATTCGTTGAAGCGCAGCGGGCGGTTGTCGATGCAGCTCGGCAGGCGGAAACCGTACTCCGCCAGCGTGATCTTCCGGCGGTGATCGCCGCGCGCCATCGCGCCGATCTGGGGAACCGTCTGGTGACTCTCGTCGATGAACAGAAGCGCATTGTCCGGCAGATATTCGAACAGGGTCGGCGGCGGCTCGCCTGGGAGGCGGCCGGTCAGGAAGCGCGAATAATTCTCGATGCCGGCGCAGGAGCCGGTTGCGGCGATCATCTCGAGGTCGAAGTTGGTACGCTGCTCCAGCCGCTGGGCCTCGAGCAGCCGGCCTTCGGCGTTCAGCTCCTTCAGCCGCTCGGCAAGCTCATGCTTGATTGCCTCCATCGCCTGCTTGAGCGTCGGGCCGGGCGTCACATAGTGCGAGTTCGCGTAGACCTTAATGCTGTCGAGCGACGCGACGGTCTTTCCGGTCAGCGGATCGAACTCGCTGATTCCCTCGATCTCGTCGCCGAAGAAGCTGACCCGCCAGGCGGTGTCCTCATAGTGCGACGGAAATATCTCGAGGCTGTCACCGCGGACCCGGAAATTGCCGCGCGCGAAAGCCTGGTCGTTGCGCCGATACTGCAGCGCGACAAGCTTGCGGATGACCTCGCGTTGGTCCTCGACGCCGCCCTTCTTCAGGCTGAAGGTCATCGCCGAATAGGTCTCGACCGAGCCGATGCCATAGAGGCAGCTGACCGAGGCGACGATGATCACGTCGTCGCGTTCCAGCAGCGACCGCGTCGCCGAGTGACGCATGCGGTCGATCGCCTCGTTCACCGAGCTTTCCTTCTCGATGTAGGTGTCGGTGCGCGGAACGTAGGCCTCAGGCTGATAATAGTCGTAGTAGCTGACGAAATATTCGACCGCGTTGTCGGGGAAGAAGCTCTTGAACTCGCCGTAGAGCTGCGCCGCGAGGATCTTGTTTGGAGCGATCACCAGCGCCGGCCGCTGCAGCGTCTCGATGACCTTGGCCATGGTGAAGGTCTTGCCCGAGCCGGTAACCCCGAGGAGCACCTGGCTCGTCTCACCATTATCGCCGATCCCTTCGACCAGCTCGCGGATCGCAGTCGGCTGGTCGCCCGCGGGCTCATAGTCCGCGACCAGCTTGAACTTCTTTCCGCCCTCGGCCTTGTCCGGCCGCGCCGGCCGGTGCGGGACATAGGTCTCGCCCGTCTCCGGTTCCGCTAGGCTGGTCCTGATTTGAATTGCCATCATCGGCTATATGGTCGCCGGCGGCGGCAGGAACAACGGAGGTACGGGTGCGGTTTGGAATTCTCGCCCATAGCGCGGAAGGCGCAGCGCTCTGCTTCCTGACTTTCTGCCGCGAAGGCTTTCGCGAGCTTGGCCCGCACATGCACCCCGACGTGATGCTCGATTGCGAGGCGATGGGGCACGTGATGGCTGGATGGGACGCGGGTGACTATCCCGGCATCCGCGCCTTCCTCGCGCAATCAGTCGAGCGGCTGGCAAAGGGCGGGTGCGACTTCTTCGCCTGCCCCGACAACACCGCGCACATCGCGCTGGAGCTAGCGGGACCGGACCTCGCGCTCCCCGGGCTCGACATCGGGGACGTCGTAGCCGAGCAAGCCGTGAAGATGGGCATGGCCCGCGTCGCGGTGCTCGGCACCCGCTTCACCATGGCCGGGCCGGTCTATCGCCGAGCGCTGCCCGCGGTCGGGATCGAGCCTCGCTTCCCCAACGACGAGGAACGCGCCGATATCGACCGGATCATCTTTGACGAACTGGTCGAAGGCGTCTTCAGTGAGCCTTCGCGCCGACGCTACGTCGAGATCATCGAGCGGCTGAAGCGCGATGAAGGATGCGATGGCGTTGCGTTGGTATGTACGGAGATCCCGCTGCTGGTGACTGCCGACGTCTCGCCGCTGCCGATCCTCGATTCAACGCGGCTGCTGGCGCGCGCGGCGTTCGAAGTCGCGACGGGGAAGCGGCCATTCCCGACCTGGCGGGGCGGCCCTCTCGGGTGAGCTAGTCCACGACGCCGGCGGGGCTTATGGTTGCGCTAGCTAAGAGGGGGATTGCGGTATGAAGCAATTGATCCGTGTGACGGTGCCGGCGCTGATGATCGCAGGCTGCAACAAGGGGCCCGAAGTCGACCTGCACAACGCCAGCGCGAACCAGGTCTCGCAGGCGGTCCAGCAGTCCGGCGTAATGACCAGCAGCGACACCTTGGTGCAGCCAGGACTTTGGGAGTCGAAAGTCACCGTCCTCGACATGGTGATGCCGGGGATGCCGCCCCAATATGCGGATCGGATGAAGGAAGAGCTTGCCAAGCATCGCAACGATTCGAACCGCCACTGCATCACGCCGGAGGACGTGAAGCAGCCCAAGAGCGACTTCTTCGGCGCGGACAAGTCGTGCCGCTACGAGCATTTCACCATGGGCGGCGGCAAGATCGATATCGCGATGGTCTGCAAGCAGGAGAACATGACGCAGACGACAAATATGTCCGGCACTTACACGCCCACGACATATTCGATGGACATGTCGAGCATCGGCACCGGGCCGCAGCAGGGCATGAGGATGAAGATGCACGTCGATTCGAAACGCATCGGCGAATGCACCGGGAAGGACGATTGACGCGTTAGGCGCGCATGAAGCGGCCAATTGTCGTTTTGATGAACCGCGGCGGCGGCGCCGTCGCGGCGGACCCGGACATCGGCGACAAGGTCGCGAGGGCGCTCAAGAAAGCAGGCGTCGAAGCCGAGGTCGAGCTGATTGGCGGGGGGGATTGCGCCGCTCGCTGCCGCGCCATTGCCGACCGCGGTGACGAGTTGCTGGTCGTCGGCGGCGGCGACGGGACGGTCAGCGCGGCAGCCTCGGCGCTGGTCGGGACGGAAACGATGCTAGGGATCCTCCCGCTCGGCACGCTCAATCATTTCGCCCGGGACCTCGGCATTCCGACCAAGCTCGAAGAGGCTGCGCAGCTGATCGCACAGCGCCCCGTCCGACGCGTCGATGTTGCCGAGATGAACGACCGCATCTTCATCAACAACAGCGCGATCGGTCTCTACCCCCTGCTAGTCATGGACCGGGAATCCCAGCGCAAACGCCTGGGACGCCCCAAGGCGGTGGCGATGGTCGTTGCAACGGTCCGCACCCTTGTCCGCTTTGGGCACCAGCGCCTGACGTTGGCCAGCAACGACCGCAAGGGGGTGATCGACACGCCTTTGCTCTTCGTCGGCAACAACGATTACCAGACGGACCTTCCGAACGCGGGCAAGCGCGACAGCCTCGAGGACGGAAAGCTGTGCGTCTTCGTGATGCGAAAGAAAACCAGACGGGGGTTCATCGCGGCGAGCGTCCGCGCTTTGCTGGGTCGCAGCCGTCCCGACGACATGGTTCGCGTCGACGACGTCGAGAGGCTGCACGTTTCGAGCCGCAAGCGCATGCTCGCGGTCTCTCTGGACGGCGAGGTCGTCCCTGCCGAGCCGCCGCTGGAGTACCGGATCCGCCACAAGGCGGTTAGGGTGATCGCGCCCCCGCGCGGGAATCGGAGCTGATGCGGTCGAAGACGTGGGGCGGCTGCGCCTTCAACGACTGAAGGAGCATCACCATTGGCTCCTGCGACTCGCGTGCCCATCCTGCGGCGGGCCGATTGAGATCCACCATCGCCGTGATGGAGAGCGCGATCGACAGGAACAGGACGAGCGCAGCACGGCGTCCGCGAGGGCCGCTCACCTGGTGCCCTACGAGGACGGCCGCCATGACGAGAAAGATCGTTAGCAGGATCAGCACCTCTCTCGGCAAGGTCAGCCCCCACGCGACCTTTCTCTCCGCATCGAGGTCGATGACCTCATTGAATGTCATCAGAAGCGCAGTCGTCATGCCGTGCGCCACAGCCGATTCCCGGGCCGCCCGCACATTTGACCAGATATCGACCAGCAGCTGGTCATTCTTCCCGGCATAGCTGCGCCGGTCTCGCCCGGCCGAAGCAAGCTGGATGCGGTTTTCGGCATAATCGACGAGCAGACTGCTGAGACGTGTTCGATATGGCTCATCGAGGAACTGGGCGCGCAGATAGGACGTACCGATCGCGTTGGCTTCCTTCACCACGAGCTCGCGTCGCGCTTCATATCTGGAGAGCACCAATCCGAAGCTGAAGGCCAGCAGCAGGCCGAGCAGCCCGAGCGCACTGCTAAGCAAATAGCCTTCCTGCGCTACGGATTCACTGGATTCCCGGACGGTGGACCGGCGCCGGCGGGCTTGCCACCGCCTGAGGAGCTGGCCGGCTCCTGCGGAAATCAGCATGAGAAGGAGGGTCCCGATCCCGATTGCCGGGATAGAAAAGGACGACTGGAGTGCGGCCAAATCGAGCCTCCCTGCCGCAGATTGCGTGACGGGATTGGAAAACCGACTCCATCAGGGATTACCCCTGATTGAGCGCCCGCGCCGTTAGGCGTTGCGGGTAATCGGACCGGGTTAGGACGTCCGATTGGCCGGCGAGATGCGGTTCTCCTTGGTGATGAGCTCAAGCCGAACCACGCGGCCGCCGTCACGGAAGAATTGAATTCGATCGCCCGTCGCCGTCATCTCGAACAGATCGCCGCCCAGGTAAGTCAGGGCAAAGGGCGGGCGCCCGTCGCGCTGGTGGATGAGCTTGCCATGCACGAGCCGAATGGTGCGTGGCCCGAAGCGGCCCGTGAAATCGGCCCATCTTGGCTTTTCCATTGCGGGATCAAGGACCCAGGCAAGCTTGTTCGCCGGATCAAGAACGACGGTCAGGTGGCGAATCACGGGAAACCCGACGTTGGCGACGGTATCGAGGAACGAGACCTCAGGATTGCTCACCCTGTAAGGCCCGATTTGTAACGACCCAGCCAGGTCGCCGCCAAGCACGTCCTGCTCGCCGTGGGCTGAAACGGCCTTTCCGAGAATCTTGGCAGGTGCATTCAGTGGAACGGATTTGATGAGCGCCGCCGGGAGAGCGAGGGCGCTGTCATTGCCGGTATCTAGCACGGCATCCTGCAACTTCCCGGCGACCCGGATTTGAGCCGCCGGGATGTTTTCCATGTACACATGCCCCTTCCCGGGCGGCACGAAACCGCCGTTCTTCGGAATGATCCTTAAGCGGTTGAGACCTGCCTCGAGAACGACATAACGGTTGCCGAAACTGTAAGGCCCGAAGATTCCGACTTCGTCACCGGCGTGATAGTCGAACAGCTGAACCGTCTTTGTATCGAGCGGGACTCCGCTGAGCCGCGGATCGGGCGTTTCGGCGACAGGAACTTCCAGCTTTTTGCCGGTAGCGCCGTCGACGGAAGTCGAATGTCCGACAATCTTGAGCACGACTCTCTTTGCCAGCGCAGCATCGATGACATTCTCGTCGGTCCCCGTATCGAAGACCACTGGCATGGGCGCGCCGTCGCCGATGGTAAGCATCGCGAGCGGTCGATTTGTCGATACGTAGAGCGGCACGATCGCGCTTGGTTCCGGGGCAGCGAATGCCGGCATTGCATTCGCGGCGGCGAGAACTGAGAAGTAGAACGACAGTCGAAGAAGCTTCATGGCCCCCTCCGAAATTATGATACGATTCGTACCAAATGGTCCAGGGCTGAGCAATGGCATCTGAACGAGAGTTGACAGAGCTGGAGGGCGCAGTCCTCACGGAGATCGAGTTCCGCGGCTGCGACACTGCTTACAAAGTACGGCGGGCGTTCCAGCGTTCGTTAAATGTGCACTGGCAGGGAAGTGCCGGGGCAGTCTCGCCCGCGATCAGACGCTTGAAAGCGGCTGGATTGATCGTCGCCGCGCCTCATCCAAGCCGGGCCGGCCAGCTTCTCTCGCTGACGACCGCGGGGAAAAAAGCGCTGGAGCGATGGGCAACGTCGGTCGAAGCCACAATTAGTCTTGGACTAGATCCCTTTCGGCTACGCTCCGTAGTTTGGGACTTCCTGAGCCCGGCCAAACGGCGAGCGTTCTTTGAGAAGCTATACAAGGCATCCTTGGCCGATGTTCCCGCACACCGCGCTCGGGCCGAGATCGATCCGATCGGCCGATGTCAAAACGAATTGGCCATCGCGGTGATTGAAGGACGGCTTGCCTGGCTCAAGGCTCATCGCGACGAGGGACGCTGAGGGACCCTCGCTTCATCGGACGTTGAGGCCGGAACCGCAACGGTTTCGCTTAGTTGGCAGCAATACAGTGGCGACACAGGCTCATCGGACGATCTCCGAGCGGACTCGGGCGCGAGCGCTGCGCGTCGCCGGCCTCGCGATAATCCTGCTTGGGATTGGTGCTGCGCTGCTCCCCGCGGGAAAGACGATCCCCTCTGCCATGATCGGAGGATTACTTATCTCGGCGGGCCTCATCGAAACGACTGCGGGGACGCTTCGGCGGCAGGTACGGCCATTCGCCATGACCGCGGGGATCGTCACCGCGCTTGCCGGCCTGCTGTTCGTCCTCAACCCGGAGACGCACTTCTTTCCCACCGTTTGGCCGATCATCGGCTGGCTGCTGGTACGATGCGTCGTGCTGGTGGCCGCGGCTGTGGAGACGCGAGGGTCGGTGCGGACCTGGACGGGCCTCTCAGCCGGCATGGACTTCCTGCTTGCGGTCCTGCTGATCACCGGCCTCTCGGTTTCGACCATCGTCGTCAGCGTGTTCGGCCCGACGCGGGAGCTGGTCGCCGCCTTCGCCTGGGTCCTGGCGGCGAGCTTCGCCGTCAACGGCCTCATGCTGCTCGAAGTCGCCAGTTGCGAACGTGAGGCATCGGCCTAAGACGCCCTCCGATGTTCGAAAGCACGCCGGACCTGTCCGTCAACACGGTCGCCGAGATCGTGCGCCTCGCGCTGGCGCCGGTCTTCCTGCTGAGCGGCATCGGCGCGTTCCTCAACGTGCTGGCCGCGCGGCTCTCCCGGATCGTCGACCGCTCACGCGAAATCGGACGGATCGTCCTTGCCAGCCGTGGCGAGGAGCATGACCGCTCTGTCAACGACCTCAAGGTGCTCGACCGCCGCATGTCACTGATCAGCTGGTCGACGGGGCTTGCCGTCACTTCGGCAATCCTGACCTGCCTCGTCGTCATCCTGCTGTTCGCAGCAAGCTTGATCCGGACCCGGCTGGGAACGGAGATCGCCTGGCTCTTCATCGCGTCGATGTTCAGCATCGGCGGCGCCTTCGTCTTCTTCCTCGTTGAAACGACCGTCGCCGCGCGGGCGGTTCGGGTCCGCTCGGAGCTGCTGCAACATACGGTGGACGAGGACGACTAGGCCTCTTATCGGCGGCGCATGCCCGTCAAGACCGTTGCGATGCTTACCGCGGGCGGCCTCGCGCCCTGCCTCTCCTCCGCCGTCGGCGGGCTGATCGAGCGCTACACCGAGGTCGCACCAGACGTCCGGATCATCGCCTACAAGAACGGCTATGCCGGCCTCCTCACCGGGGACAGCGCCGAGGTTAGCCCAGAGGTGCGGGCCAACGCCCACCTTCTGCACAACTTCGGCGGAACGCCGATCGGGAACAGCCGCGTCAAGCTCACCAACGTAAAAGACTGCGTGAGGCGCGGCCTGGTCCGGGAGGGGCAGGACCCGCTGCACGTGGCGGCCGAGCAGCTCAGCCGAGACGGCGTCGACGTCCTGCACACGATCGGCGGCGATGACACCAACGGCACTGCTGCGGACCTGGCCGCCTACCTGCGGAGCACCGGCCATGAGCTCACGGTCGTGGGGCTGCCCAAGACGATCGACAATGACGTGATCCCGATTGTGCAATCGCTCGGCGCCTGGACCGCGGCGGAGCAGGGTGCGCTCTATGCCCGCAACATCATCGCCGAGCATTCGTCCAACCCGCGGATGCTGATCGTCCACGAAGTCATGGGCCGCAACTGCGGATGGCTGACCGCGGCGACCGCGCTGGCCTACCACCAGTGGGTACAAAAGGCGGAATTCGCCGAGTGGCTCGATAACAGCGCGGCGAGCTGGGACGTTCATGGGGTTTTCATCCCAGAGCGGCCGTTCGCCATCGCCGAGGAGGCCAAGCGGCTGCGGACCATTATGGACGAGCAGGACTGCGTGAACCTGTTCATCTCCGAAGGCGCCGGAGTCAGCGAAATTGTCGCGGCGATGGAGGCGGCAGGCGAGGACGTCCCGCGCGATCCCTTTGGCCATGTCCAGCTCGACAAGATCAACCCGGGCCAATGGTTCGCCAAGCAGTTCGCCGCGGAGCTCGGGGCCGACAAGGTGCTGGTCCAGAAGAGCGGTTACTTCTCGCGGGCGGCCGCGGCTAACGCGGCGGACCTGGCACTGATCCGTCAATGCACGGACTATGCGGTGGATGCAGCTTTGCGCGGCGAGTCCGGAGTCGTCGGGCAGGACGAGGACCGCGGCGGTGAGTTGAGGGCCATCGAGTTCGAGCGCATCAAGGGCGGCAAGAAGTTCGACGCTTCAGTTCCGTGGTTCACCGGCCTGCTGCGCGAGCTCGGCCAGGCCTAAGGGCTTTCCACAGATAATCGCTTGCGCCCCTAGACCCGGGAATCACCGACTCTTACCTTGGCGCGATGGCGGCGGCACTCAACATTGATGCATCGGTGACGGGCCAGCCGTGGCGCTGGCGAAGGGCGCCCGATGACAGCTTGGGAATGGATGCGCTGATCGATGAGCTGCTGCTCGCTCGCGGCGTCGAACGCGAGGATCTGCCGCGCCACCGCGACCCGCGCATTCGCGACTTCCTGCCCGACCCGAGTTGCTTTCAGGACATGGACAAGGGCGCCGAGCGGCTGGCCGATGCGGTCCAGGCCGGCGAAAGGATTGCGATATTCGGCGATTATGACGTCGACGGAGCGACCAGCGCGGCGCTCCTGGTGCTGCTGCTCCGGCGGCTCGGCGCTGAGCCTATGGTCTATATTCCTGACCGCCTGATGGAGGGCTATGGCCCGTCGGGTAAGGCGTTGGTCGAGCTGAAGACGCGGGGCGCAAGCGTCGCGGTTTGCGTCGACTGCGGGGCGCAAGCGTTCGACGCCCTCGAGGAAGCGAAGAGTCGCGGGCTCGACGTGATCGTCGTCGACCATCACCAATGCGCAAGCCTGCTCCCGGTCGCTCATGCACTGATCAATCCTAACAGGCTCGACGAGAGCCCAGATGGCGCAGCGCACGGGCACCTTGCCGCGGTCGGCATGGCTTTCCTGCTCGGCGTCGCGTTGATCCGAGAACTTAGGAGCCGCGGCTTCTTCGAGGTTCTGGCCGAACCGAAGATCATTGACCTGCTTGACCTGGTGGCGCTCGGGACCGTCGCCGACGTCGCGCGGCTGAAGAGCCTCAACCGTGCCTTCGTCACTCAGGGCTTGAAGGTCATGGCGGCGCGGCAGAACCTCGGGCTCAGCGCGCTCGCGGAAGCGGCGCGGCTGGTAAAGCCGCCTAGCTGTCGCGACCTCGGATTTGCCCTGGGCCCACGCATCAATGCAGGGGGACGTGTCGGCAAATCGGACCTCGGCGTCCGGCTGCTGACCTCGACCGACCCGGAGGAAGCGCGGACCATCGCGGCCGAGCTCGACCGGCTGAACGAGGAGCGGCGGGCGATTGAGATGCTGGTCTGCGACCAGGCTGAGGAGCAGGCCAAGTCGCAGCCGGACTCGCCGGTCATCACGGTGATGAGCGGCGGGTGGCACCAGGGGGTGATCGGCATCGTCGCCGGACGCATCAAGGAGCGGTTCGGGCGGCCCGCGATCGTCATTGCGGAAACCGAGGACGGAACCGGCAAAGGCTCGGGGCGGTCGATTTCCGGCGTGGATCTTGGTGCGGCCGTACTCGCAGCAAAGGACAGCGGACTGCTCGTCGCGGGAGGAGGCCATGCGATGGCGGCGGGGCTGACGCTGCCGCCGGGCGGCCTCGAGCCGTTCCGTCAATTCATCAACGAGCGGCTGGCGGCGGACGTCGAGAAAGCGCGCTCGGACAAGGCGCTTCTGCTCGATGCTCTGCTTGCGCCTGGCGGAGTCGCGGGTGCGCTGTGTGACGCGCTCGACGCAGCGGGGCCCTATGGTGCCGGTTGGCCGAGCCCGCGCGTTGCGGCCGGGCCGGTGCGGCTGCTCAAGACGGGCATCGTCGGCGACGGCCATGTCCGTGGCCTCGGCTGCGGCGACGACGGGAAGACGTTCAAGTGGATCGCGTTCCGAAGCGCCGCGACCGAGCTCGGCCAAGCTCTGCTCGGCTCTCGGCCGGAGACCCGCTGGTGGCTCGCGGGGACGATCAAGCGCGACGAGTGGAACGGCGGCAATGCGGCCGAGATGCACCTCGAGGACGCCGCGCTTGCTTGACCGACAGAGACCCCTCGCCTAACGGCGTCCAGCCTCGCGCGAGGCCCCATCGTCTAGCGGTCTAGGACGTCGCCCTTTCACGGCGAAAACACGGGTTCGAGTCCCGTTGGGGTCACCATTATATATCAATTACTTAGCCAAAGACACTGACCCGTATGCGAAGTTTTTCGGTAATGGCTCGGCAATAAGCGCCGATCCACCCGACCTTTGTCGCCGCGGTTTAAGGATCGGGGTCAACCGGCCAGTCGGGACCTGCGCGCCAAAGCATCTTCGGCGGCTTCGGCGATCTGATCCCGCTGCCAAGTCGGTGCCCATCCGTAGGGTCCCAGAGCTTTGCGAACATGATGGTCGACGTCGCGATCATCGGTCTCCGCGATGGACTCGATGTTCGCGATCATCCCTTCAATAATCGATTCCAGCCGGTCGGGGGGGATGCAGGTTTCTGGCGGCTCAACGCATTGCCAAAAATAACAACCGAGGAAATGAAAGCCATCTCTAGCGTCGACGATGCGAAAGGGTTTGAACTCTGACGAACCCAAGGGGCACCCAGTTAGGTACTGAGCTAGCTCTTCCCCCGCGCTTACTGCAATTTCGCGCTCTCCACCGGCAACGACGAAGTCGTCCGCATAGCCACCCAGCCATACAGAAGCCGACACGCTGTCGGAGACGTTGCCGATCAGAGCCACGACGATTGCAGCCGACGCAGGACCGCCTGCCATTACGCCCGTTGGGTCCGCCGAGCACAAACCAGCCACCATATGATCCGGTAGATCACATTGACGGTGACTGCGGCGGAAGGTGAGATGTCGCGCATCAATACACGAGCGGATCAACTCATCCGGAAGAATGTTCATCACATACAAGCTGTCGAGCCTGACGCTCTCATAGCAATGGCGGATGTCGATGATAAATGCATGGGGCCCAGCCGTTTGCAGAGCAGCGCCAATGTCAGCGACGCAGCGGTGAATTCCGCGACCGGGCCAATCGTACAAGCAGGTGTCTGGTCGAACTTGCGCCGCGATCAGGTCCTTGCCGATTCGCTGGCCAAGCCGGACCTTAGTCGGTGGGCTGCAGATGCGCCGCACTCCGCCCGAGCGCTTCTCTTTCGGCCACCAAGTCACTGGTTGAGTGCACGGCGTCAGCACGTTGATCCGGTCAGCCAGACGCGAAATGTTCGCGTCACTTTTGTGCCGAAGGTGCTTCATTCTGCGAAGGTGAGCAGCCTTCACGCCCGGCGAGGTCGAGTACCGGTGCACCTCGCGTCGAAGCAGCGCGTCCCGTTCTGGCGACGGCGGTAGCGCGGCCGTTTGCGCGATGCGCCGTTGCAACTTACGCTGATAGCTTGCTGCTGCCGCCATGCCTTTGCTCATCGTCACTGCACCCGGGTGCACTCATCAGGATGCGCGAGCGGTTGAGACTGAATCCAACACTGGACCTGATCGGCGCGCCAAGCGACCGAGCGGGTTCCGGCCAATCGAACTTGGCGTGGGAATTCGTGCCGACGGATCGCCCCGTAGACCGCGGTCTTCGAAAGCCCCGTGATTGCGCAAACATCTCGAAGTCGAAGCAAAGTCGGCACAGATAGAATCCAAAGAACAACGGCATTCGCACCTGCCACAAACGTATGGGTCCCCAGCGGGTCGAGCAAGCGGATGGCACCGAGGGAATCCTCGGCACGGCTCGCGATTTGCACGGGGTGCATCGGGTGCAACAGAATCTTCTCCTGACGCCCCTTCGCGCCCCCTAACAAACGTATTCGAGGCAGCGAAAACGAACTGAACATGATTCGGCTGAATTGCACCCGGGTGCAAAAACTCAGGGGCAGTAAATCGCGACCGTTTCGAACAAAATCATGTCCATGAGCGGCACCAAAGAAGCATGGACACCGACGAGGCGGGCGCGACAGGCAGAGGTCATTAGGCGGACCAAACCTTGGACGCGGTCAACCGGTCCGCGCTCGGCTGTGGGCAAAGCTGTTTCGTCCCAAAATGCCAAGATGTTCCGACACGATCCGAAGGCGCGGACCGCCTACTTGGCTATGCAAGTTCTTTTGGCGAACCCCCATTCGCCAATTGCACCGGCGCTGTGGGCAGACGTTGAAGCGGCGAGCTCGGAAGTTACCGTTGGCCAGTGGGTCGCCGATTTGATGGCGTGGGGTAGTGATTCGTCGGACTTCCTGCCGGATTGAACAATCCTGCCGGATTGAACAAAGGAATCGTAGCGTCCGCTTTCGACCCAAAGCTGCCATTAGCCTCGTCAGAAGCGAAGCGCTGCGCGCAACAAGGCCGAATGATCACGCCAGAGGTTGCCGAACTGTCCGCGGTAGGTAGCGGTAAACTTCACTGGCCCACTTTCGACATCGAGGCCGGCGTCGACCCTGGCCATCCGCTCGTCGAACCCGGCGCCGATGCTCTCGAAACTATTGCCGCCCATGACGAAATGCGCGCCACGGCCGCCCATAGCGTCACTCCACGAGCGTTGCAGTGAGGCGTCGACGTGTGGAGCGAGCTGAAGCCCGGCAAGGGGGAACCTGCCTTGCAGCCGGATTCCGGCGCGCAATTGATCGGCCGAGGCGTTGTTGGCCCGGAAGCTGAGAGCGGCAAGGACGCCGCTCTCAGCGAATGCGGGCGAGCTGCTCATGATGTGCGAATAGCCAGCATAGGGCGCGAACCCGAACCTGCCGTCCAACAAGGCGTAGGAGCTTTCAAGATCGATTCGCGACGATTGTGCGGAGTAATGCGATTGGGTGCGTTCCGCGAAGCCGGGGAAGGCGATCGTCCGGCCGACTGCGACGTCGTGCCACGCACCGCCGACACCCGCGAGCGCCTGGAAGCGGCCCGAGCGGTAGGCGAGGCCGGTCGCGACGAAGCGCGTGTCGACGTCGGCATCGATGCTGTCAGATGCAAGGCGAGTCACATAGCGGCCGCCGACCATCATCAGCGACAGGTGCCCGCGACGCAGGAACGAGCCGGAATCGAGGCTCTGCGAGGTTAGGGCCTGGATCCCCGACCACTTGAGGCCGAGGGAGGTACCGTCGTCGGCATCCTGGCTTAGCTGCATCCGGCCGGGGCCGCCGGCGAGCAATGAATCCAGGCGGTTGTAGGCGCTTCCGGACAAGGCGCTAAACGCTTGTCGAGCGCCGATCAGCGACTGGTTGAACACGGCGAGATAGATGGGGTTGGTGTCCCCGAGCGAGTCAACCGCAGTCGCTGCGCTAAACGTCGATGCGGTCGCGGCTGATGGCAGCGGCTTGCCGTTGGGTGTCAGGTTGAGAGTGACCGTGCCCTTCTTCTGCACGTTCACGGAGACGTTGTAGTAATTGTAGTCAGTCACCGCCTTGTCGAATTTGCCGTTGATGCCGCCAGTCGCGGTCATGATTGTGAAGGACATGCCCGCGGCGGGGTAAGTGGCAATGCCGGCGAGGATCTGGATTCCGGCTCCGGTCGCGATGTTGACCACACCGCTCACTGCAAGCTTGTCGGACGCTCCGCTTGGGTTGGTCTGGACGCTGAAGGTCGAGCCAGCGTTGAACGCGACGTTGCCGGTGATGTTGAGAGTGCCGATGCTGCCGCCGCCCGGCGCCAGGATGCTGCCGCTGTTGAGCGCCGTGTTCCCGGTGATCGTGCCGATCCCCGCCAGCATGCCGCCGGAATTGACAATGACCGGCGAGGTGATCGACCCGTTCACCGCCAGCGCGCCGCCGTTGATCGTGGTGGAGCTGAAGGTCCCGGTATTACCGGGAACGGTCCAATAGCCGCCGAGCACGTTCAAAGTCTCGAAGTTGAGGAAACGGCCGACGGTCTGCGAGGCGGTCGGTGTGACGATCGTGCCCGAGAGCCGGAGCGTATCAGTGCCGGAACCGCCATCGACAGCCCCTGTGATCAATGAGCCTGTCTGGAGGGTGACGGTATCGGCCGTGTTTGTCCCGAGAAGCGAAATGGCTGTGCTGCCGGTCGTCGAAATCGACCCAGAGTTGGTAATCGTGGTGGGCGTAATGCTCCACACCGCGAAATCTGAGCCGCGGCCGATAATCGACCCGCTGTTGGTTAGCGAACCGCTCTGGTTGTCGCCGAATTGAACCGAGCCGTTGATCGTGCCGCTGTTGAGCACAGTCGAGGGCGCGGCCGCGCCCATCGAATTGAATGCCACGCCGGCATTGCTGTTGAGCGCACTGATCGTACCGGCGTTGATTACGCTACCGGCGCCGTTGACGAAATAGATCCCGATAGTGTTGCCGCTGATCGTTCCGCCAGCGACGTTGTTGATTGACCCGCTTTTCAGCTGGACGCCTGTGGTTCCGTTGCCGGTTATCGACCCGGCGTTGGTTAGTGCCAGCGAACCCTGCGCGTCGATGCCGAGCCCGCCTCCAACTATCGTGCCGCCGGTGGCGTTGCTAATCGAAAGCGGGCTGTCGCTGAAAACCCCCGTAGAGCCGGGCGCGAGAATCGCCCCGCTGTTGGTGACGCTCGCACCGGCCAGTCCGATAAGCTCGACGCTTCCGTTCAGGGTTCCGCTGTTCGTGACGCTGCCTGTCCGCCCCGGATCGTTGGCCAGGGCCACGATCCTGATACTGGCGGCGTTGCCGGTGATCGTCCCGGCGTTGCTGACCGAGCCGCCGTTGGCGAGCGTCACGCCACGCCGGTTGCCCTCGATGACCCCGCCCGCGAGATTGGTGACGCTGCCGATGGTGGCGAAGCTCCCCAAGGGCTGGGTGTTGTAGGCCATCATCCAGACACCATCGGCTGTCGCGCCGATCCGACCGGCGATGTAGCCGCTGTTGGTGACGCTGCCCCCGCCGATGAGGCGGATGCCGATATCGGTATCGCCGATGATTGTGCCCGAGTTGCTGATCGAGCTGCCGATCGCGCGCCCTTCGAGCTGGTTCGTGTTGGGGTTGAGGACGTAAGCGGTGGTGATTCCGAATCGCTGTCCCGAGATCGTCCCGCTGTTCTGAATGACGGCCGGACCGCCCATGATATCGAGCCCGCCATCCGGCGCCGCATCGAACCCGTCGTACGAGCCGTTGCCGCGGATGGTCCCGCTGTTGGTTAGCGAGAAGCTCGACGCCTGGGTGTGGATTCCGCTGGTGCCGCCCGTCATCGATCCGCCGGCGAGATTCGTCACCGACAAGGGGCCCGTTTGCAGGTCCGCGAAGAGGGCCGGCTTCGCGGATGTCATCGAGCCGCTATTGGTGAGGCTTGCGCTCGTGAGAGAAACGAACGCGGTTGTGCCGTTGATCGTGCCGCTGTTCGTGATCGCGCCGGTCTTGTTGTTGATGAAGCCGGTCTGGACCAGGATCGCGCCATTGGTGCCGCCGTTGATGGTGCCGGCATTGTTGATGGTGCCGCCGCCGCTCAGGATTATCCCGAACCGGTGGCCGTCGATGGTGCCGCCCGCGACATTGTTGACGGTGCCGATCTGCGCAGTGGTCACCTGGTCCTCGAACGCGAACATTGAGATGCCGTCGGCGCCGCCACTGACGCGGCCCGAGATCAGCCCGCTGTTGGTGACCGTGCCGCCGCCGATGAGGCGGACGCCGTCGTTGCTGTCACCGATGATCGAGCCGGTGTTGATCACCGTCGACCCCATCGCTCGGCTGCTGGCCGCATTGGTAAAGAAGTCGGAGAAGGTGCCGGTCGTGATGCCGAAGCCGGCTCCGGAAATCGAGCCGCTGTTGGTAATGCTCGCCGGTCCGCCGGCGATGAGGATTCCCGCGTCGGCGACGCGCGGAGTGACGGACGTGCCGTTGCCGCGGATGGAACCGGCATTTGTGAGCGACAGCGAGGCGCCCTCGCTGAAGATGCCGCTGGTTCCGCCGATAATCGTCCCAGTTGCGTCGTTGGTGACGGCGAGCGGACCCATATAATTGTCAAAGGACCATCCGTGGATGGCGGCGCCGGCAGGGGCCAGGATTGAGCCGCTGTTGGTGAGGCTCGCGCTAGAGAGCTGAATGAAGTCGACGACGCCATTAATGGTGCCGCTGTTGGTGAGAGTCCCGATCCTTCCGGCATCCCGAGCCTCGAGGACGACCGCTCCCCGGTAGCCGCCATTGATTGTGCCAGCGTTGTCCACCGTGCCGCCATCGCTGATTATGATTCCCTCGCGGTAGCCTTCGATGACTCCGCCGGCGAGGTTGTTGACGGTGCCGATGCCGGCGCTGCCCAATCCGCTGAGGTCCTGGCCGTCGAAAGCGAGTATCGAAACGCCGTCGGCGCCGACCCGCGCCCGGCCGGCGATATAGCCGCTGTTAGTGACAGTGCCGCCATGAATGCGGATGCCGTCATTGTTGTCACCGATAATCGACCCGCTGTTGGTGATCGTGGTGTCGATCGCGAGATCGCTGGTCGAGCCGTCTGGGTTGGTGAAATAGATCGACGTGATGCCGTACGTCGCTCCGGAGATGCTGCCGCTGTTGGTGATCGATGCCGGGCCGGCGCTGATAATCACTCCGCCATTTGCGGCTGTTTCCGTCCTGTCGAGGCCAAGGCCGAATATGGTGCCGGCGTTGTTGAGAGTAAGCGACGGTCCGTCGGAGCGCACGCCGTCGCTCGAGCCTTCGATGGCGCCGGTGGCGCTGTTGTTCAGCGCGAGCGAGCTGTAGCTGTGGACACCCGCGATCAATTGTGTGGCGTTGACGCCGTCGATGGCACCAGCATTGTCGACCGATGCGCTGCCGAGATTCTGGAACGTGATTCCGCCCCAGATCTGGGCGCCCTCGTCATTGACGACCGAGCCGGTTTTCGACGTATCGCCGTCGAACTGGCCCTGGATGAGGATGCCGCCGCCGCGATAGCCGAGGATGAGGCCGTCGTTGCTCACCGAGCCGCCTCCGCTGAGAATGACTCCGAACCGGTTGCCGAGAATCTGGCCGCCAGCGAAGTTGCTGACCGAGCCGATGCCCGTCATTCCGGTCGTGTCCTGGCCCTCAAAGGCGAAGATCGAGATGCCGTCGGCATGCAACTCGGTGTTGTTGTAATTGAAGATGTCGCCTGCATCCTTGCCCAGGATGGAGCCGCTGTTGGTGACGCTGCCGCCGCCGATCAGGCGAATGCCATCGTTATTGTCACCGATGATCGAGCCGCTGTTGTCGACGGTTGAGCCGATCGCCAGGCCGAGAACTGGATCGTTCGTGACGTAGATTGTGGTGATCCCGAACTGTTGGCCCGAGATCAAGCCGCTGTTGGTGATAAAGCCAGGCCCGCCCTGGAGCACGACACCGCCGGCGGAGTTGGCGCGGAAGGCCTGGTCGCCGTTGCCCCGGATGGTCCCCGCATTGTCCAGCGTCAGCGACGCGCCATTCGAGCGAATCCCGCTCACGAAGCCGTCAATCGATCCGGTCGCCGTGTTGGTGAGCGTCAGCGCGGCCTCACTATAGACCGCGTCCTGCGTCGTCCCGACGACGTCGGGCGTGTTGGTGGCCACGATCGATCCGCTGTTGGTAACGTTGGCCGTGGTGGTCTTTGTGAAGATCAGACCGTCGCCGATCGACCCGCTGTTATTCACGTTCGCGGTGCCGACGGTGTTGAAAGACGTAAAATAGTCGACCGTGCCGCTGTTGTTGACGTTGGCAGTGCCGACCCCAGCGAAGCCGATCGTTACCGTGTGACCGCTGTTATTTGCAGTGCCGGTATCGAGGACGGCCAGCGAAATGCCGCCGTTGATGATCGAGCCGCTGTTGGTGATGGTGCCCGTCTGTCCCGCGCCGAACAGCGGCGAGCCCTGGACCGATGCGGTGTGGTCGATCGTGCCCGCATTATCGATGCTGCCCGGCCCAAAGATGATGACCCCGTAGCGGTTCCCCTGAATTATTCCGCCTGCAAGGTTGGTGACCGAGCCGATCGAGGTCATGCCGGCCGTGTTCTGGCCGTTGTATGCGAATATTGAGATGCCGTCGGCGCCGACGCCGACACGGCCGGAGATGAGGCCGCTGTTAGTGACGCTACCGCCGCCGATCAGCCGGACCGCGTCGTCGGTATCACCGATGATGGAGCCGCTGTTGTTGACCGTCGAGCCGATCGCACGGCCTTCGAACGTGCCGGCGTTGTTGAAATAGATAGTGCTGATGCCAAAACGCGCGCCTGAGATCGTGCCGCTATTCGTGATCGACCCGGGTCCACCGCTGAGGATGACGCCGCCGTCGGCATCGTTGACGCTTCCGGCGTTGCCGTTGCCGCGGATCGTGCCGGCATTGTCGAGGTTCAGCGCGGACCCGGTCGAATAGACGCCCGTCCTGTCGCCAGTGACGGTAGTCCCGGAGGGGTTCGAGATCGGCGTCGAGTCGGTGCTTGTGATGCCGTTGGTGGCGGCGGCCGCCGAGGTCGAGATGATACCGAGAGCCGTGGCGGCCAAGAGCCGCTGAGTGAATGGCGTCGAACGCATCTTGCCCCCCTGGTTATCAAAGCGACCGGACATCGCGTCGAGTCGCGCTTTATTCCTTTGGAACCGGGGTATTGGGCGCCGGATTGCCCTCGTCCTCTCCAATATTGGAGAGCTAGTTGACGCGGGTCAGGAGATGAGCTGCTTCCGCTTTGCTCCTGGTTTCCGTCTTTGCGAGCAGCTGTTTCTGATGGGATCGGACCGTGCCCACGCCGATGCCGAGTTGCCCGGCAATTGTATCGTCGGACAGGCCTCGCATCGTCAGTGCCGCTACGCTCGCTTCCATGCGGGTGAGATTGAACATCTCGCGCCACATCTCAGGCCGCGCATCTGTGGCGCTATCCGGATCGTGTACAGTGACGATTACGGCGCCTCTGCTGTGCAAACCTTGACGGAAATGTGCAGGCGCAGGGGCTGTCTCCAATACATAAGGGAAAGCACTATTGCACCGGGTTACAACGAGCTGGCCTGCAACAGCAGGGCTCGATCGATTGGGGTCCAGGACGCTCTGCAGGAGCGAGTCAAACGCGTGCTTTTCTGCGCATCGGGTAAAGGACAACTTGTTTTTGACGAAAGCGATACCGTCATTTCGAGAGGTCAATCGGCGAGCCGCGTCACTCGCCCAGCAAAGGACGCCGTCTGCTGTGAGCAACATTACTGCCTGCTGCTGCTCATTTATGATTTGTTCTAGTCCGTCTCGCTGGGCGCGGACCTCTCCAAATTGCGAGGTCAATCGGAACAGATTGCGCAAATGTGGTGCCAAGATATCGAAGTCGTCGCGCTCGCGCGCGCGGCGAGGCCGCCCGCACGGCATGTGGAAAGCCCAGCCAGCCACGACGCCGTCACCGAGATCGGTGGAACGCCCGATGCGACGATCGACTCCCGCCGAGCTCCTGATCCAGTGCGCATAATCGTTGTGAGCGAGCTCCGCCTTGGAAATCAGCTCGTGTGTCTCGGTTGTCCGGTCAGTTACTGAGGCGGCCTGAAGCGCATAGTCGTGCCGCCACATCTCCTCGCGAAACTCGCGCAGCGTCTCTGCATGGCAGCCGAAAGCACCATTGAACAGGAACGGGCTTCGCACCGCGTCTCCCGATGCACCCCTGCGAACGACGTACCAAAAGGCGAGCGTCGCGCCGAGGTACGCCGAGAGCCTGGACATGACGCTCGGAACGGCGTCTTCTTCGCCGATGGCCTCGTAAATCGACCCGATCAGGAGGTTGAGGTCGGTCATTGGACGTCAGGCAACCGCCACATCTTGTGCGACCAGGCTCGCGACCGGAAGGCACATTGCCGACGCCCGGAGCTTGTCGTTGGTTTCATCGATGATTTGGGCGGCGGATTTCTCCGGTCCATCAAGCGTCATGTGAGCATCGATCGGCAGGATCACTTCGTAACGAAGCGCAGCTGCAGCTTCACACGCGGCTGAAACGCAATATTCGGTCTGCATGCCGCTGATGCAGAGCCGCCGTATGCCGTGTGCCTGAAGCCAGGCGTGCAGTTGCCCATCTTCGAAAGAGCTGAGCACGTTTTTTTCGTGGCGGAACGAGCTTGGATAATCGCGCACTTCGTTCGCGAGTTGCCATCCTGCGCTTCCCCTGTCGAGAATCGTGCCCGGCTCCGTCCAATGCTGGACGAACACGACCGGTAATGAGTGCGTATCAGCCCACCCGAGCAGCTGTTTGATCCGCGCTGTCACCAGTTGCATGGGCTCCGGCGGCGCAGCGTCACAAAGGGCCTGCTGCAAATCGATCACCAGCAAAGCGGTCTGCGCATTCGCCCCGAACTGAACCTTATCGGTGTGCATCACTTGAGGAATTGCCCCTCCCCAGCCACATTTCGTAACACACCAATGGCTAGTTGGTAAATTTTTGTTAATTACCCATATCGTTGGGTGCAATTTACGTCCGCTCTCAATCAACGCTACATGAGCCGAATGTCCGCTTTCGACCCAAAGCGGACATTAGCGCCTGGATTCGAGGTTGCGCGGAACGATGCCCGCCGCAAGGCTTTAAGGGGTTCAAAGTAGATCGCGAAGCGCCAGGAATGACCGAAGAAGTAATTGCCCACATGAGGGCACGCATAGCGCGTACCCGCCGAGTCATTTCCCTTGCCCACGCAGAGGAGATGATTGCGGCTCTGGAAGCTATGATCGAGGAGGCCGAGGCAGACATTCGCCGGTTAGAGGAAATGGCGGCTCGGGACTCGAGTGAGGGGCAAAGTGCGGAGCCATTCTTGCTCACACCCGAACGACCAGCCGATTAATCTGAGCGCGTAACCAGCGCGCGGCTCCCCTCGTCAGCCCTTGAATACTAGACGGCGTCCGGCTCGGCAGCTTCGCGCGCGAAAAAGATGGAGACACGCAATCCCTCGTTTGGCGCGGAATGGACTTCCAGTTGAGCCTTGGCATTCTGTCTCAATGATTGAGCAATCACAGCGCTGAGCTTGCCGGATTGAGGCCAGGTTTCGCCCTCCGGCAGGCCAACGCCGTCATCCGAAATGACGACGCGGCAGCCGGTCTCGGTGACCAGACTTGATACCTCGATGGTCCCACCGTCGCGCCCGACGAAGGCGTGCTTGAGTGCGTTTGTCATAAGCTCGTTGACAACCAGGCCGGCCGGCATGGCTACATTGATCGAAACCGGCCAGGTGTCGACCTTGAGGTTCAGGCGGATACCCTCGACTGCATGGGCCTGCATGACCGACGAAGCCACCTGGCTTAGATACACGCCGAGGTCGATGCCATCGCCCGCACCTTCTCCAGCCAACAAGTCATACAGGATTGCGAGAGCTTGAACTCTGCCCGCGAGGCGATCGAACCGCTCACCAGATTGGCCGTCCGGGACATTGCGAGCCTCGATCCGGATTAACGCCGTTATCATTTGAAGGTTGTTTTTTACGCGGTGCTGCAATTCGCGAAGCTGAACGTCCTTGTCGCGCAACAGCTGATCATATTCTTCGCCAGGCGTTCGGTCACGCTGCCCGATGCTCGCCAAGGCCACGAGGCGGAACATCGGGACGCCCTCGTCGCTCTCGATCGTGTTCGACCAGGCATCGACATCGACGCGGTTGCCGTCGCGATCGATGGTGAATGTCCCGATATATTCCTCGTCTCTTTGAACGGCCTCGCCCAGCGAAGTGTCGTCGCCACGCGGTGCCGCCACACCTGGCAGGACTCTCCAGTCATTTCCTTGGATCTTCGCTGCAGGCTGGCCGGTCAGGCGTTCGAATTCTAAATTGCAATAAGTGATCGCCTCGGACGGACCAACTTCGGACACGGCGATCGCCACCGGTACGTGATCGAGAAACTGCTTGAACCGGTCGCTCTCCAGAGCGTCGGCAAGGCCGGGCGTAGCAAGTAGCTGCGCGACATCTTCGGAATCCTTGTCTTCTTCCATGTCCATCCCTGCAGCCTAACCATATGGAACCGTACCAGAAGACCAGGCGCCAGTTTGCGCAAAAACACAATTAGCTCGCATCGCCGCTGATGCGGCTACTACGTGGATTTTCAGTGATGCCCGCTTTCCTGGTTTGGGGGAAAGGAAGTCGGTTCCCGAACGGCCAACGCTTCACCGATTTGCGATCGGCTCTACTAAGTCCGTTTATGGCTGCTTTCGACCCAAAGCCAACATTAAGGGATGTGCTTTCAGGTCACCATGCCTCCCCGCGTCTTAAGCATCGGCGGCAACCGCTGATAGGTGAGGACACGCCATACCCACTCCGCCGGACCGAAGCAGAAATGTTTTTCCCAGAGCAAGCTGAACGGCAGCTCTACCGCCAAGATGGCGGCGGCGAACAGCAACGAACGCGTTGGGGTGAATGTATCGAACAGCCCGAAGGCAATGCATACAGGAACTGCAATTGCAGACTGGAGCAAGTAATTGGTCAGCGCCAGCTCCCCGACAACCGCGAGCGGGGAGAGCGCCGCAGCTGCGACCCTCGTCCGCAACAGCAGCAGCAGAGTGGCGACATAAGCGCTCGACATCCCCCAGCAATGGAATGTGAAAAGGGTTATCGCGATCGAATCGTTGAGGGGGGATGGGCCCGCTCTCTCAATGAGCGAAAGCCTTGCGAAATAGATCGCGCTTCCTGCAGCTAAGCCGCTGACGAGAATCAAGCCGAGCGCCCGAGGTCGGCTCGCAATCCTCGTCAACAACTGGGCCCGCCCTGCACAAAAGCCGAACAGAAAAAGCGTGAGGTTAGTGGGCCAATTAAATGGTGCAGTCTCGTACCAATAGCGCACCCAAGCGGCATTCTCGACGAGGTAGGGCGCATTCTCCAGGTGCGGACGCTGGAACATAGGCAGTCCCACGATCGGCCAGAGGGCGCGGATCGCAGTCTCCCCCGCAAGTATGGCAAGAGCCGAGATGATCAGCGTCCTGTCCGACGCCCGGCGAAACGGAATTAGCAGGAATCCTGTCAGTGCATACGGGAGGAGAATATCCCCATTTCGTAGCAGCAGCGCGTGCACGAGGCCGATACCGGCGAGAATAGCGAGCCTGCGACAATAGGTCTCGACCGCAGCTCTCTCATCCGATGCACGCGCGAGCTGGATCGAAAAACCTAGTCCGAACAAGAATGCGAGGATCGTGTAGAATTTGAAGTCGATGACGAACGGGACGAAATCGTTACCGAGCCGCTTATCCAATGCCGACCAGTCCACATCCGGAGCAGTCCCGAGGCTCCACATGCAATAAGCGACCAGGACGCCGACCATGGCGAAGCCACGCAGCACGTCGAGCGCGTAAATCCGGTCCCGTCCGGATACCGGCTGTTCAGTTTTTGAGTTGGACATCGCGGCCCCCGAGGCGATGCTGCAGATTACCCAGTCTAACAGCTTTCCGGTGGAGTCCGGTAGATGTCGCCGGAGTCTGCTTTCGACCCAAATCGGACATTAGGCATGGCCGACCAGCCTAGCGCCGTCCGAATACGTGTACCCATAGTGGTTCGGCGTTCGTTGCCCTTAGTATGACCCACAGAAACGCAAAAATTCGCCCCGCGATGACAGCGATTGCCGCGGTCCTCGCTCTTTCCTCAACTGCTTTGCTCGCCCAGGTGGCACCCGAGCCCGCCCAGCCGGTAAGCCTCGCCCCGGCGGCACCGGTGACCCAGGCCCCGGCGGCACCCGCGACGGGCAGCGCCTCTGCGACGCCGATCGTGAGCGAACCGTCGGCCGTCGTCAGCGACCCGTTGGCGTCGAGCGTCGAGCCGGCGGCAACCCCGACCCGGTTCAGCAAATCCGCAACGACCCATCGGACCGCAAGCGTGGCGCGCCCGATCAAGGCCGCGCGTCCCGTCTCGCGGGCAGCCCCCGCACCTGTCGCCGCACTACCCGCCGCCGAACCGGCCCAGGCAGTTGCCGCAGCGCCTGCTCCTTTAGCCGCAGTACCGGCCGCTGCGCCGCCTACGGCCGCAGCCACGCCGCCGGTGCAGGAAACCCCGACCGCGTCGAAAGCAATGCTGCCGATTGCCGGCGCCGTGGGGCTTGCGCTTCTCGGCCTGATCGTCCTCGCGGTCGCCATGCGCCGCCGCAAGCTCCGGCGCGAGGAGGAGTATGCCGCCGTTTACGAGGTTGAGCCCGCGTTGGAGGGCCCGGCTCCGGTCGATCCGCTGTTCGCAGAGAAACCGTCCGCGCCGCTCGCGGCAGAGCCGGCTGCCACGGTCGCCGAACCTGCGCTCTCGGGCCCCTGTGCCGATGCCGCGCCGGGCAGTCACGTCGAGGCCGCGTGCGAGGGGCCGACCGACGACAACCCCTCACTCTCGATCAAGAAGCGGCTCAAGCGCGCGCAATTCTTCGATCAGCGTGAGCAACTCGCGGCGGCGGGTATGGCGGTTCCGGTTGAAGCGGATGCGGGGCTGCCGGACGCTCTCGAGGCAGTCGAGCCGGCGCCGTCCGCCCGCGAACCTGCGTGACGCGACAAAACCTGATCCAAGAAGCCAAACGACGAACGCGGGACTATCAATCTTGGCTCATGAGCGAGCGAGTTTGAGGCGGACGAGGATGAAAAAGCACTGGGAAGAGCAGCTGAAGAAGGTCGCTAAGGCTAAGCCTCACAACCTAGATTAAAGAGCGGAACGCGCGGTGAGTGTAAGCGCTAGCGCCGTATGACTGCCAAGCAGTTTCGTGACCGTGCGCTCGAATGCAGAGCAATAGCGAAAAGCGTCCCGATCGAGAGCGATGCTGCCATGCTCGAAGAGATTGCCGGCGAGCTGGATGCTGAAGCCGACAGGATAGAAGCGACCCAGCCCCACAACGATTAAGAGCCGGGTCGCTTGCGTCATCGCGTCCAAGCTTTCCGAGCAGAGCGCGATTCAATCGACAATGTAATAACGGCCCGACGCCGGAGTTTGGGCAACGTGCGCCGGGCCGGAGACATGCTGCATGGTGCAGCAGCGAGTCTCGCGGCGCGATTAGCCAGAATTGCTAGGTGTGCAAGGTCTGCTTTCGGCCCAAAGCAAACACTGTCGATTCAGCGTGTTTTGCACTACCTTCGTCGTCAGGGGACCTCCATGACGAAGCGGGCAGCCAAGCCGTGGTTTAATTGGCGCGAGAGCGGCCGCGAACTCGTCATCGTCGTGCTGGGAGTTCTTATTGCATTGTTGGCGCAGCAGTTGGCGCAGGACTGGGAGTGGCGGCAGAAGGTGCGCGCTGCTGAGGCAGCAATGCAGCGCGAGCTATTCTTCGATGACGGGCCGCAAGTCTACGGACGCGCGGTGGTGCATCCCTGTCTCCAGCAGCGATTGGCAGCCATCCGAACCGCCGTCGACAGTGATAAGAACAGGGAGGAGCTTATCGGTCTGATTGCCGGAGTCCAGGTCGATTTTACGAGCTATGACGATCTGGCGATCCAGTCCGCATTCGCGTCGGACGTCGCGGCGCACATGCCGCAGGACCGGCTCAACGCTTATATCCAAGCCTACCAGATGATCCCGACCATGGATCACACCAATGCGCTCGAAGCTGGCGACCTCGCCCGGCTGCGCTCGTTGCCGCAAACCGGCGGGCCGTTGACGCAGGATGAAAAAAGCCGCGTGCTCGAAGCCGTGGACGCGCTGCGCACCCGTGACCGCGTGATGTTCATCGCGGCGCGCTGGACCCTACCGACGATGCGGAAGCTCGGCGACCAACTCGATCCCGACCGCAAGCAGCGATTCACGAACTTCGCTCGGCATTATTACGGCACGTGCATCAAGGACCTGCCGCCCGATTGGGCGCCACAATCCCCGTTCCATCCAGACAATTATCGCGAGGGCCACCCGATCATCGAGGAATAGCAGTGGTTGAGTGTCCGCTTTCCACCCATCGCGGACGTTAGCGTGGCGAGACCCAGCTGCGAGTAAATCCGTCCGGTGACCAGTGATCGCTGCCGACCATATTAGACGCACGTAATCATCCTGTCGCAATTTCGAAAAAAGATGACGTCTTTGGAAAGGTCAGTTCGCGCTGACGGCTGTAGTCTCGCCCTGGCGAGGTCGCTTGTCGCAGGCGACTTCGCAACCCATGCGACCGTTTCGACGCGTAGCTTCTTGAAGGCGAGTAGATTGTCGACGTCCGATGTAATTCTGCAGCAGATTATCAGCGATTTCGAAGACCTCGCGCAGCTCACACAACGGGCCATCGATGCACGTGAGCGCGATGACGAACAGACCAAAGCCTTGCGGAAGGTCAGAGACGCGGCCTTTCGGGGCGCCGCGCTTGCCCGAAAGGCGCTAAGTTCAAACCAATCGAGCTGAAGTCCGTTTTCCACCCATTGCGGACATTAGGGATCGCCAAGTTTCGTACTGTCCAAGCGAGGCAAACAACCCAACCTGCCGGCAAGAAGGCCGCGAGTGCTAGAGCAAGGAAAAGTGTGATCCGCACGGCATTTTCACCTGCGCGTCGCAACTATTGGCATCCGGCCTTCGGCCATATCAGCGCACTATTTAGCAGGTTCGCAAGGCGCACCCCCGCCAAGGCAACGCGCGCCCTCGAAATGGCCTGGGCGTTTTTCACGTAATCGGCTGTTGGTGTCACTGTGGCCGCCGATTGCAGCATGACTGGCGGCACGTAGACTTGATGAACGGCCAAGTCGTAGCTCTCCTGTCCCCACGTATCGACGTTGGACACAGCGGCATCGGCCGCGGCCGGCGCCGGAAGTAGATCCGCCGCCTGGATTGCGACCTTCAGGACGCTAGTGTTTCCGGCGTCGCCGGGTGCTCCGTCCCAAAAGCCGTGAAGTTCTTCAAAGCCCGGATAATCGACAGGGATTCCATTGCCACCAGCATCGTTTCCGCCTGAAAACATAGGCCCAAACTGGTTCGCCATGTGCAGCGGCTGATGCACGTCTCCAACAAGATGGAGCAGCCAGGCAAGGTCATATGCTTTGAGAGCCTTGGCCGTAGCTGGATCACTGACGGCTTGGGTTAGCAATTTGATGCGCTCGAGAGCGTTGACGGCCGGTACGGGATGCGCGCCGGTATTCGGCACTTCGAAGTCGGCGTAATGCCAATATTTGTGGCGAAGGTTGTCGCCCAATCCTACGTTGAGAGCCGCATTAGGACTGTGGACTGAATCGTCGTGAAACCCCGAATTGTTAGCTTTGATACGGTCCGGCCAGGTGGCCGCATTGACGAATAAGGCCTTACGCCAAGCGATGCCGGTCGGGTTCTGGACACCGCGGGCATATTCTTTGTCGGAATTGAGCAGCCAGATGGCCCGGCATCTCGCGCCGGAGTTCATGTGCTGCCAAGCCACCTCGGCAACCATCATATGGCCCTGATTGTGCCAGGCAGAGCCAGCCGTCGGTATGACTACCAGTGCGAGTGCCGCCAAGTATCTCCGCATGATCTTCCCTTTCGATCTGCACAGGTTCAGAGCCAGCTTGCCACGCCGCCGTGCCAGCTGCAGGTTCCGCGGCGGCTTTGGCTGAAGCTGTAGGTCCCATCGCGACATTTGGCGGTCGCTCTAGGCGGCGCCGTGTCGGCGCGCATTGGCCGATGCACACAATGGCCGCGCGAGTTTATGTAGGAGTCAGCGCTGCACGTACCGGCGGGGGCCCTCGCCTCGACAGGCGCAGCTCCAACGCCGAGTGAAGAGACAGGCGCGACCAGCGCCATGAAAGCAAACGCAACAACGCTCGGCAGCCGCATGACTGCTCCCCCTGTTCCCGAGCAAGCTGAGGAGACGCTCGAAGGGCATTGGAGTCAAGGTGTGGCTAATGTCTGCTTTCGACCCATTGCTGCCATTAGCCATTGCCGAGGGAAAGGCGTAGCGTCGCGCCGGGGTAGCCGCTTCACCATTGGCCGAGGGGAGCAAGATGGCTGTTCAGATAGTCGCAGGTTA
>Ga0207644_10000243_pt1 | contig 37412 bp, 42 predicted proteins | sample KBSS73metaG_FD_184326 | JGI IMG/M metagenome (GOLD analysis project Ga0207644, IMG submission 184326) | Switchgrass rhizosphere microbial communities from Kellogg Biological Station, Michigan, USA - KBS S7-3 metaG (SPAdes) (version 2) | ecosystem: Host-associated > Plants > Roots > Rhizosphere... | reverse complement strand
GCGGTTGATCACGGCCTCGTCTTCGCGGAGCCGGAACAAGCGAGGCTTCGGATTTCCTTCCTGCGGCTTGGGAGTCAGCGTCCCCACTTCGACGAAGCCGAAGCCCGTCGAGAGCATCTGCTCGGCGACCTCGGCATCCTTGTCGAACCCCGCCGCGAGCCCGACCGGAGTGGGAAAATCGAGCCCGGCGACGCGGGTCCTGAGCGAGGCCGGAAAGTCCGGCGGCCGGCGCGCGGGCACCATCTTCAGCGCAGCGATCGTCATCCGATGCGCCGTCTCTGCGTCCAACGCGAAAGCGAGCGGCCGGATGATCCGATAGAGGGACACATTGTCCGTACCGCCTTGCAACGCATTCATTGTCAAACTAAATCGGAGTAGAAAGCTCCGAATTAGATATGCGCCTGAGCCACCTCGCCGATTATGCGGTCGTGCTGATGACCGCTGCCGCCCGCCGGCCCGCGGGCGCGCGCCTCAGCGCGACCGAGCTTGCCGCCGAGACTGGGGTCGCCCTGCCGACGACCCAGAAGCTGATGGGCCAGCTTGCCGCCTGTGGGCTTCTGTCCAGCGTACGTGGCGCCGGCGGAGGTTTTGCGCTGTCGAGGCCCGCTGAGGCCATCAGCCTCGCCGACATCGTCGAAGCGGTCGAAGGCCCGATCGCCATGTCCGCCTGTTCCAACGGCAATTTCGACTGCGCGCTCGACGCTCACTGCCGGGTGAAGCCGCACATGGGCATCGTCGGCAATGCGGTGCGCGGCGCGCTGGGGGCGGTGTCGCTGACGACTCTTTGTGGCCCGGCGTCCGCCGGAAGGCTCGCCCGATGACCGAAGACATCCGCAACCGCGAGGTCCAGGAGCTCGCCAACCGCGATTACGAGTGGGGCTTCGTCTCCGACGTCGAGCAGGAGTTTGCGCCCAAGGGGCTTAGCGAAGACACGGTCCGCTTCATCTCGGCCAAGAAGAACGAGCCCAAATGGATGCTCGACTGGCGGCTCAAGGCCTACCGCGCCTGGCTGGAGATGGAAGAGGTCAGCTGGGCAAAGCTCGACATCCCGGCAATCGATTACCAGGACGCTTATTATTACGCTGCGCCCAAGGCGAAGCCGAAGCTCGCGTCGCTGGATGAGCTCGACCCCGAGATCCGCCGCACCTACGAAAAGCTCGGAATTCCCATCGAGGAGCAGAAGGTGCTCGCCGGTGTCGAGGGCGCTGCCAGGGTCGCGGTCGACGCGGTGTTCGACAGCGTTTCCGTCGCCACTACCTTCCGCAAGGAGCTGGCCGCGGCGGGCGTCATCTTCCTCTCCATCTCCGAAGCGATCCGCGAATATCCGGAGCTGGTGAAAAAGTATCTCGGCAGCGTCGTTCCGCAGCGCGACAATTACTTCGCCTGCCTCAACAGCGCGGTCTTCTCTGACGGCACCTTCGTCTATGTCCCCGAGGGCGTCCGCTGCCCGATGGAGCTGTCGACCTATTTCCGCATCAATGCGGAGAATACCGGCCAGTTCGAGCGAACCCTCATCGTCGCCGACAAGGGCAGCTACGTCTCCTACCTCGAAGGCTGCACCGCGCCGATGCGCGACGAGAACCAGCTGCACGCCGCGGTGGTCGAGATCTTCGCGCACGAGGACGCCGAGGTAAAATATTCCACCGTCCAGAACTGGTATCCCGGCGACAAGGAAGGCCGCGGCGGTATCTTCAATTTCGTCACCAAGCGCGCCCTGTGCAGCGGCGATCGCTCCAAGGTGTCGTGGACCCAGGTCGAGACCGGCAGCGCGATCACCTGGAAGTATCCGAGCTGCATCCTGAAGGGCGATGGCAGCGTCGGCGAATTCTATTCGGTCGCGCTGACCAACAACCGCCAGCAGGCCGACACCGGCACCAAGATGATTCACATCGGTGCCAACACGCGCTCGACGATCGTGTCGAAAGGCATCAGCGCGGGCCGCTCGAACAACACCTATCGCGGACTGGTGCGCGTGCTCCCGCGCGCCGAGAACGTACGCAATTTCACCCAGTGTGATTCATTGCTGCTGGGCAGCGACTGCGGCGCGCACACCGTGCCCTATATCGAGGTCAAGAACCCGACCGCGACGATCGAGCACGAGGCGACGACGTCGAAGATCAGCGACGACCAGCTCTTCTACGCAATGAGCCGCGGCCTCGACCAGGAAGCGGCGGTCGCGCTGATCGTCAACGGCTTCGCGCGCGAAGTGCTGAAGCAGCTCCCCATGGAGTTCGCGGTCGAGGCGCAGAAGCTGCTCGGAATTTCGCTCGAGGGGAGCGTGGGATGATTGTCGTCATCGCCTTCGCGCTAGCTTTCCTCGTCCTCGCCTGTTGGTTCGGCTGGAAGGTCGGGAGGGATTTGAAGGCCGGATCGATCAAGGTCTTAGGAGGCTTTGCGGATCGCACCATCGATCCTGGCAGATACTGGTTCAACATCGCGATCCAAGTTGTCGTTATGCTGTTGTTCCTATGCGTTCCGGTCTTCGTACTACTCGCTCTGAGCTTCCCCAATTGCTCTGAAAATCCCGTCATCAAGATGATCATGAGTTGCCCTTATGTTGCGCATTGAGAATCTCCACGCGACCGTCGCCGACAAGCCGATCCTGAACGGTGTGTCGCTGCATGTGCCCGCGGGCGAGGTGCACGCAATCATGGGCCCCAACGGCTCGGGCAAGTCGACGCTCGCTTACGTGCTCGCCGGCCGCCCCGGCTATGATGTCAGCGAGGGCGCGGCGACCTTCGACGGCCGCGACCTGCTCGCCATGGAGCCGCACGAGCGCGCCGCGGCGGGGCTGTTCCTCGGCTTCCAGTATCCGGTCGAGATCCCCGGAATCTCGTACCTCCAGTTCCTTCGCGAGAGCCTCAATTCGCAGCGCCGTTCGCGCGGTGAGCCCGAGCTTTCCGGCGGCGACTTCATCAAGCTCGCGCGCGAGCAGGCGAAGCTCCTCGAAATGGACGCCGAGATGCTGAAGCGCCCGGTCAACGTCGGTTTTTCAGGCGGCGAGAAGAAGCGCGCCGAGATGGTGCAGATGGGCATCCTCAACCCGCGCTTTGCAGTGCTCGACGAGACCGACAGCGGGCTCGACATCGATGCGCTGCGGATCGTCGGCGAAGGCATCAACCGCATCATGCGTGGGCCCGGCAAGGGCGTACTGCTGATCACCCATTACGAGCGGCTGCTCGAGCATGTCCGGCCTGACCGCGTGCACGTGCTGCAAGCCGGGAAGATCACCCGCTCCGGCGATATCGAGCTTGCTCGCGAGCTTGAGAACACCGGCTATGCCGAGGCGGCCGCATGACCGCGCCCTTCCCGACCCACAAGCAGGAGGAATGGCGCTACGCCGACCTCGAGGCGCTGCAGCCCGTCTGGGAGCAGTTCGCCGAGCCGATCGTGCTCACTGTCGGCGCAGGCGAGAAGCTCGAAGAAGTGTGGCTTCCGGTCGCCGAGGACGTGCAGCTGCGGCGCGTCCGGCTGTCGCTCGGCGACGGTGCCAGAGCGCGCATCTTCGCGCTCAACAATGCGCCGGTGTACGGCCGCATCGAGCTCGAGGTGAGCCTCGCGGAAGGCGCTGAGTTCGAGATGTTCGCAGCCAACATCGGCAGCGGTCTTTCGACCAACGAGATCGTCACCAACGTGAAGCATCTCGGCCCCGGCGGGCGCTCGCGCCAGACGATCCGCAGCGTGCTCAACGGCAAGGCTGTCGGCTCGTATCTCGGCAAGGTCGAGGTCGCTCGCGGCGCCCAGCAGACCGACGCCGAGCAGTCGGTGAAGGCCATGCTTCTCGACCGCGGCGCGACCGCGAACTGCAAGCCCGAGCTCGAGATCTTCGCCGACGACGTGAAGTGCGCGCACGGCGCGACCGTCGGCGAGCTCGACGCGATGCAATTGTTCTATGCCGAGAGCCGCGGGTTGGACCCGATGTCCGCGCGCGCTCTCCTGCTCGAAGGTTTCGTCATGGACCTGTGGGATAGCGCCAAGGACGGCGATGCGATCTGCATCGCCGCGCGCGACGCGCTGAGGAAGGTCGTATGAACGCTCCGACCCGCATCAACTCGGCGCTGAACGTCCGCGACCAGTTCCCGGCGATTCTGAACTGGCATTATCTCGACAGTGCAGCGACCGCGCAGAAGCCGCAGGCGGTCATCGACGCGATCACTGAGGCTTACTCGCGCGACTATGCGACGGTGCATCGCGGCGTCTACGAGCGCTCGGCGAGCATGACGGCGAGCTACGAGGCCGCGCGCGGTGCGGCGTCGAACCTGATCGGCGGCCAGCCGAACGAGCTGATCTTCACGCGCGGCGCGACCGAAGCAATCAACCTCGTCGCGCGGACGCTTCCGAAGAACGGCCGCAACCGGGTCCTCGTCTCAAGCCTGGAGCACCACAGCAACATCGTGCCCTGGCAGCTCGCAGGTTTCGAAGTGGATGCGGTGCCGCTCACGAGCGAAGGCCGGATCGATCTCGACGCTGCCGAAGCGATGCTGACCCAGGAACATCGCGTCGTCGCCTTCGCACATGTGTCGAATGTTCTCGGCTCAATCCTCGACGCCAAGGTTGCTGGGGAAATTGCGCATTCCAAGGGCGCACTGCTGCTGCTCGATGGATGCCAGGCCGTGCCGCGGCTTCCGGTCGATGTCGCGGCCTTGGGCGCCGATTTCTACGCTTATTCCGCCCACAAGCTCTACGGCCCAACCGGCATCGGCTGCCTCTGGGGACGCGCCGAGCTGCTCGCCGATCTGCCGCCATGGCAGGGCGGCGGCGCGATGATCGAAAAGGTGACGTTCGAGGAGACGACTTTCCTCGACCCGCCCGCTCGCTTCGAGGCCGGCACTCCGCACATCGTCGGCGCTGTTGGCCTGCACGCGGCGGTGAACTGGGTTGAGAAGCTGTCGCTCGACGCGATCCACGCGCATGAATGCGCGCTCGTCGCTGAGACTCGTGACGCGCTCCGCAGGGTCGGCGGAGTCACGCTCTACGGCCCTGACGACAGCGCCGGCATCGTCAGCTTCAACGTCGACGGGGTTCATCCGCACGACACCGCCACCATATTGGACGATGCGGGCGTCGCCGTCCGCGCCGGTCACCATTGCGCTCAGCCCCTGATGCGCGTGCTCGGCGTCGAGGCGACGGCACGCGCGAGCTTCGCGGCGCACAGCGACAGCTCGGACATTGCAGCACTCGTGCGCGGCGTTGAGCAGGTGAAGCGGATCTTCGGCAAATGAATCGCGAGAAGAAAATCGAGACCGAAGAGGTCGATGCGGTGACTCCGCCGCCGCGTGCGCGTGTGACTCCCGAGTTCGAGCGGAAGCGCGACTATCTGACGGGCTTCCTTTCCGGCGAGAAAGGCGAGGAGCCCAAGGGCGGCGCGGGTAGCGACCTGCAGGCCGCCGTCGTCGAAGTGCTGAAGTCGATCTACGACCCGGAAATTCCGGTCGATATCTACGAGCTTGGCCTCATCTACGGGGTCGACATCAGCGAGGATGGCGACGCGACGATCACCATGACGCTGACGACGCCGCACTGTCCGGTCGCCGAATCGCTGCCGCAGGAAGTCGAGCTTCGGGCAATGTCGGTGCCGGGCATCCGCGACGCGGTGGTGAACCTGGTCTGGGATCCGCCGTGGGACCCTTCGAAAATGAGCGATGAGGCGCGCCTCGAGTTGGGAATGCTATGAATAAGGAAACCAAATTGCGCGCGCGTCCTGCCGCGATCACGCTCACGCCCGGCGCCGAAGCACGCATTGCCGAGCTGATGGCCAAGGCGCCCGAAGGCGCGATCGGCGTGAAGCTCTCGACTCCGCGCCGCGGCTGCTCAGGCCTGGCCTACTCGGTCGATTACGTGACCGAGGAGCAGAGGTTCGACGAGAAGATCGAGACGCCCGGCGGCACCTTCTATGTCGACGGCGCGTCGGTGCTCTACCTGATCGGATCAACAATGGACTGGCGCGAGGACGACTTCGCGGCGGGCTTCGTGTTCGAGAACCCGAACGCCAAGGGCGCGTGCGGTTGCGGGGAAAGCTTCACCGTCTAGCCCGATTCTGATACAGCGCGCGGCGAAGGGAGAGTGTGCATGCTCCTGTTCATCCTCGCAGCGGCCGCTGCATCCGCCGAGCCAATCGGCGACATGCCTGTCATCAACCCGAAGGCAAGCGAGCCTTCGACCTGCCCTGCCACCTCTCGCTATGAAGCGAGCAGGCTCGGCAAGACGCCGAAGGCCCAGAAGCTGAACGAGCTTCCCGACGCGGATGTCTACCGCGCCGTCTATCGTCGCATCGGCAAGTGCGAAGCGCCGATCATCGTCAAGTTCGGGGTGACCGGCCGCTAGGATATTCAAGCGTTCCAATAACGGGGGAAACGCCATGTCACGTGCGCTAAACTTGCTGTTTTCGGTCGTCTGCTACGCGATCTTCTTCGCGACCTTCCTCTATCTCATCGCCTTTGTCGGCAATCTGCCGGTGCCGAAGACCGTAGACGGTCCGATGACCACGATGCCGCGCGAGATGAAGATCGCCATCGACGTCGCGCTGATTGCGTTGTTCGGATTGCAGCACAGCGTGATGGCGCGACCCGCGTTCAAGAAGGCCTGGACCCGCGTGGTGCCGCCGACCGCCGAACGAAGCGTGTACGTGCTTTTCGCGAGCGCAGCGCTGATCGTCCTGTTCTATTTCTGGCAGCCGCTTGGCCGCACGATCTGGGACGTCGGCCCCGGCATGGCGTGGCTCAGCACCATCCTATGGGCAATCTTCTGGGGCGGCTTCGGGATCGTGCTGATCAGCACCTTCCTGATCAATCACTTCGAGCTGTTCGGGCTTCAGCAGGCCTGGCACAACATGATGGGCATGCAGGCCGACAGGCCGGAGCTTCGGCAGCCGTTATTCTACCGGTGGGTTGCGCACCCGCTTTATGCCGGCTTCTTCCTCGGTTTCTGGGCAACGCCGCACATGACGAGCGGCCATCTGCTGCTTGCGGCGGGCGTGTCGATCTACATGCTGATCGCCATTCGCTACGAGGAGCGCGACCTCACCGACCTCTTCGGCAGCGACTACACACGCTACCGCTCGTCAGTTGGCGGTCTCGTCCCGCGCTTCAGGCGCCGCAGCGCCTAGAAGCTCAAGGAGAAGCGGATCGCCGCGCCCTTGTCGTCGGGCAGGCTGGCGATGTGCCCGGGCTGCCGGCGATAAAAGAGGTTGGCGCCGAGCCAGGCGTTGTCGCCGATGAGCGTGCGGCCATAGCTCAGCTCCGCGTCCATCTCGCGGCCAGACGGTCGCAGTGACATGCGGCTAAGCGTGTCGGTCGCGGTGAGCGTCGCATAGTCATACGACGTCGGCAGCAGCATCGCGAAGCCGCCATGCTCGACGCGCAGGGGTTGCGACAGTCGGAAGCCCAGTGAGTCGCGGCTCGACAGGACGCCCGACTTGGCGATGTCGACTGCATAGGCGCCCGTCTGGAACTTGCCGGCGGCGAAGCCGGTCCAGCCATGCCGCGCGGTCAGCGTGCTGGTCCAGCCGCCGCCAAAATTGTGGCGCGCCTCGGCGTCGAGGAACAGGGTCGTCGCCCCGCCGCCGCCGAGCACGTCCGACATGCGGCCGCCTAGCAGGGACTGTTTCTCTTCGAGCCGGCTCATGCCGAGCGACACCCAATTGGAGCCGAAGCTGCGATCGGCGGCAATGCTGGCGAAGCGATATTGAGAGCCGGTCGCGCTGGTCTTCACTTCCTGCCAGACGTTGCCAGTTTCACCGGCCATGGTGACGCCGACGCTGCCGAACTGGCGACGGACCGCGACGCTACCGTTGCGCTTGGCCGAGAAGCCCGGATTGCCGGCGATGTCGCTGGCGATCAGGAACGAGCCGGCATTGGCTCCACTGAGCCGCCGCTCCATCGCCTTCGCTCCTTCGGCAAAGCCGAGCGCGACTGCCGTCTTCTTGTCGATCCGCGCGACCGCCGAACCGGCGATCAGGCGCGATTTGCGAAGGTCCTCGGGACCGACACCCGCGCGCTCGAGCGAGTAGCCCTGGGCAAGGTCGTGCCGCTGCGTCACCGTCATCGCGATGCTGACCGGCCCGGCGTCGCCGCCCGCGACCTTCACGTCGTTCTGCAAGGCGCGCGCCATCGGATGATCGATGTCCGCACGGCGCAGGGTCTTCGCCAGGTTGAGCATGTAAGCGCGGTCGTAACCGTCGAGGATGATCGCGCCCATCGACTGGCCGGTGGCCGCATCGCCAGCGGCGCCGGGCATGTCGCCGGTAGTGCCGGTGACCGGGGTCTTGCTGTCGGCAAGGCTGGTGGTGCCGATCGGCTGGAACGCCCGCTGGATGTTCAGCCGGCCATGCCCGTAGATCGCGTCGACGCCCGGTGCGCCAAGGTCATCGGCGCTCGAGAAGAGGATGCTGACGATCTGCTTGCCCGTCAGGTTCGGAAAGGCCTGCGCCATCAGCGCGACGGCGCCGGTAATGGTCGGTGCGGAGAAGCTGGTGCCCGACCACAGGAACTGCGTGCCCGTCTCGTCCGGGGCGCGGTCCTTGTAGCCAAGCGCCATCAGGTACCAGGCCGATCCGGATCCAGCGCGGTTCGAGAAATCGGAGATGGTGTTGATGTCCGGGCTTCCGCCGACCGAGCCGGCGATGATCACCGAGCCCGGGAAGTTCTGCGCCGGGACCAGCGCGAATGGGTCCGCGTTGGCGCCCTTGACCGGGTCAGTGCCGTCGTTGCCGGCTGAGATGACCAGCACGATGCCCGCATTGACCGCCCGCTGCATGGCGGCCAGCAGGGCGTTGCCCGGCGGGTCGCCGCCGAGGGACATGTTGATGACCTTCGCTCCCGCGAGGCGGGCGTCATCAATTCCGGCTGCGATGGCGCTGTCGAAGAACTTGCAGCCGTCGGTGTCGGCGCACGAGCCGGGCGAGTCGGCGCGCTCGCTGATGATCGTCGCGTCGAAGGCCACGCCCATCGTGTTGCTGCCATTGCGCGCTGCCGCCGCGACGGCGCTGACGGCGGTTCCGTGACCGCCCTCGTCGCTGACGCCGCGATTGCTGGCGACGTCGCCGCTGGCTGGGTCGATGCGACCGGCGAACTCGTCCAGCGTCGGATTGATACCGCTGTCGACGATCCCGATCTTGATGCCCTTGCCCGTCGCCCCGGCGTTGTAGGCCGCGATGGCGTTGGAAACGACCGAATAGTTGGAGTTACGGTATTCGGTGGTGTCGTAATTCGTCCCTGCCGGGCCCGGAGTCGGAGTGGGGGTGGGTGTAGGCGTGGGCGTTGGAGTCGGCGTGGGGGTCGGAGTCGGAGTCGGTGTGGGCGCCGGAGTGATCGGCGCACTCGGGATTGGCGACACGCCGCCACCTTCGCCACAAGCGCTCATTCCGAACGCCATGACGAGCAGGCACGCGCTCGTTCCAAGATACCGCTGCTTCATCCTTGCCTCCGCTCAAGCCGTTGAAAATACACGGCTTCCCGAGCATCCTTATGGTTTATAAATCCTTTCAATTTGCTTAAAGGTTTCAAACGGCTACGGCGCCCGCCAGCGAAATGGACCCACGTTTCAATCATATACGCGATTGGATCTTCGATCTCGACAATTGCTTGTACCCGGCTGGGAGCAGGTTGTTCGAGCTGATCGACCAGCGCATGACTGCCTATATCGAAGATCTGTTGGGTGTTGACGCCATCGAGGCGCGGCGCGTGCAGAAGATGCACTTCCATGGCTCGGGGACGACGCTTGCGGGGCTGATGAAGCATCATAATGTCGACCCTCACCACTTCATGGGCAGGGTCCACGACATCCCGCTCGACCGGGTGGACCGCGACGATCGGCTCATCGCGGCGATGGGCCGGCTGCCGGGGCGCAAGTTCGTCCACACCAACGGCAATGCCGACTATGCCTGGAAAGTGCTCGACCGGCTGGGCGTCGCCGCGGAAATCGATCATCTGCACGACATCTTCGCGGCCGACCTGACGCCCAAGCCGGAGGTTCACGGCTATCGCAAGCTGCTCGCCCAGTTCGACATTGACCCGACCCGCGCGGTGATGGTCGAGGACATGGTCCGCAACCTTGCGCCGGCAAAGGAGCTTGGAATGACGACGGTCTGGGTCGACAACGGCTCGGAGCGCGGCAATCACGGCTATGGCGAGGGCATCGTCGACGTCCGCGTGAGCGACGTGGGCATTTGGCTCGAAGAGATTCTGGGGGACGCTGAATGAACGAGCTTGAGCCACTGATCGACAATCTCTGGGAGAGGCGAGCCGAGCTCAGCCCGGAATCGGGGGGCGATGCGCGCCTGACCGTCGAGCGGGCGATCGCCATGCTCGACGCCGGAGTCGCGCGCGTGGCCGAGCCCACGACAAGCGGCTGGCAGGTCAACCAGTGGCTGAAGAAGGCCGTCCTGCTGTCGTTCCGGATCAACTCGATGAAAATGATCCCCGGTGGGTCCGGCGGAGGCTATTGGTGGGACAAGGTCCCGTCCAAGTTCACCGGCTGGAGCGACCGGCAGTTTGCCGAAGGCGCATTTCGCGCAGTGCCTGGAGCCATCGTGCGCCGCGGCGCCTACATTGCCCCGGGCGCCGTCCTGATGCCGAGCTTCGTCAACATCGGCGCCTATGTCGGCGAGAACAGCATGATCGACACCTGGGCGACCGTAGGCAGCTGCGCGCAGATCGGAAGCAACGTCCACATCTCTGGCGGCGCCGGGATCGGCGGCGTTCTCGAGCCGCTTCAAGCGGGCCCGGTGATCATCGAGGACGATTGCTTCATAGGCGCTCGATCGGAAGTCGCCGAAGGCGTGATCGTCGAGAAGGGCGCTGTCCTCTCGATGGGGGTGTTCCTCGGCGCCTCGACCAAGATCGTCGACCGCGCGACGGGGGAGATACATTACGGTCGGGTGCCGGCCTATTCGGTTGTCGTGCCGGGAACCCTACCGGGCAAGGACGGCGGACCGAGTCTCGCCTGCGCCGTGATCGTCAAGCGCGTCGACGAGCAGACGCGGTCCAAAACGTCGATTAATGAGCTGCTGAGAGACTAGATAAGCTGAGCTTATCGACGCGAGGCGGCCATTTGTTGGCCTCGGCGCGCCCAAATCCATATCTCCGCAACCCATGAAACGGGTCGAGCCTTCCGAGTTCGAGCGCAATTGTGCGGACGCCTCCGGCGCTCCCGACACGTACGTTGCGCCGATGATCCGTACGCAGATGAACGGCCGCGACTGGCTGATCCTGGGGACGCTCGCCTTGATCTGGGGCGGCGCTTTCTTCTTCATCGGCGTCGCCGTGCGCCACGTGCCGCCGCTCACCTATGTCTGGCTTCGGCTGACGATCGCCGCAGCCGCGATGTGGCTGTTCCTGCGCTTCAAGGGCCAGGGCCTCGGCCTGCCGCGCAGCGCCTGGGGTTCGATCCTGCTGCTCGCGCTGCTCAACAATGCGCTGCCGTTCACTTTGTTCGGCTGGGGCCAGACGCACATCGCGAGCGGCCTCGCCTCGATCCTCAACGCCACGACGCCGATATGGGGCGTAGTCGTCGCCCACTTCCTGACCCACGACGAGCGGATGAGCCCGCGCAAGATAGCCGGTGTGCTCCTGGGCTTCGGCGGGGTCGCAGTGATGATCGGTCCGTCGCTGCTGTCGAGCCTTGGCTCCAGCGCGCTGGCGCAGCTCGCCTGCGTCACCGCATCCCTCAGCTATGCGCTTGCCGCGGTCTGGGCGCGCCGCTTCCGCCAGCAGGGCATCTCGCCGTTGAGCGTCACGACCGGCCAGCTGACCGCGGGTTCCGCAATTATGCTTCCGCTCGCGATGCTGGTCGACCGTCCGTGGACCCACGCCTTCCCGCCGGTCACCGCCTGGGGCGCGATCGTCGCGCTTGCCCTGCTATGCACAGCCTTCGGTTACGTGCTCTATTTCCGGCTGATCGAGACGTCGGGCGCGACTAACGCGCTCCTCGTCACACTGCTGGTGCCGCCGGTCGCGATCCTGCTCGGTGGGCTATTCCTCGGCGAAACGCTTGCGCCTCAGGACTTCATCGGACTGGCGTTGATCGCACTCGGCCTCGCCGCGATCGACGGTCGCGTGCTCAAGGCTTTTTCGAAGAAGGCCCGCCCGCTTCGGCAAGCAGCTTAGCGGCTTCCGGGCCGGTCCAGTCGAGGTCACCGACGTAGCGCCAGACTTCCTTGCCGTTCGCATCGTAGAGGATCGTCGTCGGCAGAACCGTGTCGGGTCCGAGCGCCGCGGACAGCGTCATTTTCGGATCGTGGTAGGCCCCAAGGTCGGTCACGTTCAGCTTCCTCAGGAATGCATCGACCGAGGCCTGCGGGCCATCGTCCTGGCTTATCGCCACGACCCCGAGCTGGCCGTCGACGCGATGCGAAGCCGCAAGCTTGTCCAGCGTCGGCAGCTCCTTGACGCAGGGCGCGCACCAGGTCGCCCAGAGGTTCACCAGCACCGGTACGCCCTTGAACTTGGCGAGGCTGATCGGCTTGCCGTCCGGCGTGTTGAATGCCGCGGTCGGCGCATCGGCCCCCTTGTGGCTGCGGTCGACGCCCTTGTGAGGCCCGGCTTCGGCTGTAGGCGCGGCTTCGTTCGAGGCTTGCGGCTGCGGCTTGCCGCAGGCGGCGAGGGCGAGGAAGGCAGCGGAAATGACGATGAGGCGCATGGCGCGCCGCTAGCGGAAGCCGCGGCACTGGGCTAGTCGGACGGCATGAAGCGCTCGCGCCTGCTGGCTATCGTCACCGTGCTGGGCCTCGCCGGCTGCGGGCGCGTATCCGAACTGAAGCCCGAGGCCGGCCATTCGCTCCCGCAGAAGCCGGAGATGGCAAGCCATACGCCGACCGTGAACGAGCTGCTGACCCCGCCAACCTATGCCCGTCCCGATCGCGTCGACGAGCTGGTCAAGCGGTCCCAGCCGCGCGCTTCCGACCCCTTCGACCTTCCGCCGCCGAGTGGGGGCGCTGCACCCTCGCAGCCTGCCGGAACACCGCCATCGAACGTTCCCGCCACAACCACCACGACCGCCTCACCGACTCCAGGAGCCTGAATGCCCAATCGCGTCCGCAAGGCGGTCTTCCCCGTTGCCGGCCTCGGCACCCGCCTGCTCCCCGCCACCAAGACCATCCCGAAGGAGATGATCACGGTCGTCGACCGCCCGCTGATCCAGTACGCAGTCGATGAGGCGCGCGAGGCGGGGATCGAACAGCTCATCTTCGTCACCGGCCGCGGCAAGTCGGCGCTGGTCGATTATTTCGACCATGCCTTCGAGCTCGAGGCGACGATGGGCGCCAAGAACAAGAGCCTCGAAGTGCTGGAGCCGTCGAACGCCCGCTTCGGCGAGGTAGTCAGCGTCCGCCAGCAGCAGCCGCTCGGCCTCGGCCATGCGGTCTGGTGCGCCCGGGACATCGTCGGTGACGAGCCCTTCGCGGTGCTCCTTCCCGATGAGCTGATGTACGGCGAGCCTGGCTGCCTCAAGCAGATGGTCGCCGCCTACGAACAGGTCGGCGGCAACGTCGTCGCCGCGCTCGAAGTGCCGGAGAGCGAGACCCACAAATATGGCGTGGTCGATCCGGGCGCCACCGACGGCCGGCTGACCGAGATTCGGGGGCTGGTCGAAAAGCCGCCGCAGGGCTCCGCTCCGTCGAACCTGATGCTGCCCGGCCGCTACATCCTCCAGCCCGAGGTCATGCACGCGCTCAATGCGCAGGAGGCCGGCGCAGGAGGCGAGATCCAGCTCACCGACGCGATGGCCAAGCTGATCGGAAAGCAGCCGTTCCACGCCTACAGGTTCGAAGGTCAGCGCTACGACTGCGGAAGCGCCGCAGGCTTCGTGATCGCCAATATCGCGATGTCGCTGGAACGTGGGGACGTGGCCCCCGCGATCAGGGAGTTCCTGTCAGAGCGCGTGTGAGCCGCGCACGCGCTCCTGCCGTAGCCTGTCGCGCAATTCGCTGACTTCGATCGCTCGTTCGACCACCCGAGCGTCGAGCGTCGCATTGTCGTCCTTCAGGCGCTGGACCGAGCGGGCGCGATCGATGCGCCGGCCGATGCGCGCGATCAGCACCTCGAAGTGGAAGGGCTTCAGGATCACGTCGTCGGCGCCGGATTCATATGCACGGACCGCACCCTTGGGATCGGACTTGCTGCTGATCAGCATCACCGGAATGTCGTTCCACTGCACCTCGCCGCGGATCGCGCGGGCAAGCTCGGCGCCGCTCATGCGCGGCATGTCGAGCTCGGCGAGGACGAGGTCGATCGGGAGGCGATAGAGCTCGGCAATCGCCGACGCGCCGCTGTCCGCCGTGGTTACTCGGAGGCCCTGCTCCGACAGCCGCCGCGCAAGCACGCCGAGGTTGGTGCGGTTCGGCTCGACCACGAGGATTCGCGGGCGCTCGTCGGGCGTGGCGGGATAGCGGATGTCCATGCTGCCGAGGCTAGGCGAATATGGTTAACACGGCGTTGAGATTAAGGAGACTTGCCCTTCGTGATTCTGCGAAAAACTCGCGCAACTAGGTGGACGAAGTTTGCCTCCAGAAGGACAAATGCGACTATGGCGACCACCAAGCCGATACCAACCAAGATGGTACCTAGAGTCGCGGGCTCCTTAGGCTGGCCAGCCTGCGAGATGAGTATCTCTGCGAGATTGGACTTGCCGATCAAGGCAGCAGCTCGACGTCCCAGTAGAGATAGTCGCGCCAGCTTTCGTGGAGATAGTTCGGGGGAAAGGCCCGGCCATGCTCCTGCAGCTGCCAGCTGGTCGGACGGATCGGCTCGCGCTGGATATGCATGTGCGCCTCGTTCGGCGTGCGCCCGCCCTTCCGGAGGTTGCACGGCGCACAGGCGGTCGCGACATTCTCCCACATGGTCCGCCCGCCCTGGGCGCGCGGGATCACATGGTCGAACGTCAGCTCCTTTCCCGAGCCACAATAGACGCAGCGGAAGCGATCGCGGAGGAACAGGTTGAATCGCGTGAAGGCCGGGTATTCGTTCGGCCGCACGAACTGGCGCAGCGCAATGACGCTCGGCAGCTTCAGAGCGATGCTGGGCGAGTGAACCTCGCGGTCATAGTGGGCGACGACGTCGACGCGCTCCAGGAACATCGCCTTGATCGCCGTCTGCCACGGCCATAGCGACAGCGGGTAGTAGGACAGCGGCGTATAGTCAGCGTTGAGCACCAGCGCCGGGCAGCTTTCGGGATGTCGGATCAGCTCAGGATGATACATGCGAGCGACGCAAGCCTTTCGTTCGGTTGGGTCCGAACTCCAGCTCCCCGGCCTCGTCGCACTCAAGGAGGAGAGGGCGATACGGCCCGTCTTCCCTTGTTGCCCACCGGATGCCAACCCGGCGTGACATGCCTATGACACCACTTTCAATGACTCTCGGTCAAGAGTCCTTTCGGCAACACCACCAATGATAGTTACTCGTTTTGCACCTTCGCCGTCAGGTCGGCTGCATCTCGGGCACGCCTACAGCGCCGCCATTGGCCATGCCCGAGCGCGCGAGACCGGCGGAAAGTTCCGGCTGCGTATCGAGGATCTCGACCAGACGCGCTGCAAGGCCGAATTCGTCGATGGCATCTATGAGGACCTCAGCTGGCTCGGGATCGAGTGGGACGAGCCGGTTCTGGTCCAGTCGCAGCGGACGGACGAATATGGGGCTGCGCTGCAGGAACTTCGTGAGCTCGGGCTGGCCTATGCCTGCTTCTGCACGCGCGCCGAAATCGCGCAGTCGCTGACCGCGCCGCACGGCGACGCCGCGACGTCCTACCCCGGCACCTGCCGCACCTTGCCCGACGATCCCGAGCGGCGGGCGACTACGCCGCATTGTTGGCGGCTCGATTCAGCCAAAGCGCTGGAGCTCGCCGGCCTGCCAAGCTGGATCGAGGCCGACGGGCGCAGTTTCGCAGCGCAGTCGAGCGACATCGGCGACGCGATCCTCGCCCGAAAGGACGCGCCGGCCTCTTATCATTTGAGCTGTGTCGTCGATGATGCCGCAAGCGGTGTGACGATGGTCGTACGTGGTGCGGACCTTCGCGCATCGACGCCGATCCAGAGACTGCTTCAGTCGCTGCTCGTCCTGCCCGAGCCGACCTATCTTCACCACGGACTTGTCACCCACCAGGACGGCCGCCGCCTCGCCAAGCGCGACCATGCCCCGACGCTCGCCGCAATGCGTGAGGAAGGCGTCGATGGACCGGCGCTGGTGGCACAATTGCAAGCCGGTCAAGTCCCTGCTGGCTTTCGGCTTCAGGAAGCCTAAATAGCCCGGCATGACCCCGCTCTTGATGATCCTGCTGGTCCTGGCGATGGCCGCGACCGCCTATGTCCTCGTCCGCGGCGTGATCGCCATGGCATCGGGCAAGGACGTTACCGGCGAGCAGCAACAGAACTACATGCGCAAACGCGTGCTGTTCCAGGGCATCGCGATCGTCATCGTCATCCTGATTTTGGTCGTCGCCGGCCAGGCCGGAAAATAGGTCCTAGCCTTAGCGCCTGATGGTCAAGCTCAACAAGATTTACACGCGCACGGGCGACAAGGGCACCGCCGGCTTGGTCGACGGCAGCCGGGTTTCCAAGTCGAGCCTGCGGATGACCGCAATCGGCGAGGTGGACGAGGCGAATGCCGCGATCGGCGTCGCCATCGCCGCGCTCGACGAGGGACCAATCTCCGAACAGTTGCGCGAGATTCAGAACGACCTTTTCGACCTCGGTGCCGATGTCGCAACGCCCGGTGAGGTCAAGGACGCGCTGCGCATCGTGGGCTCGCAGGTTGAGCGCCTTGAGCGCGACATCGACGTGATGAACACGGGCCTCTCGCCGCTCGAAAGCTTCATCCTGCCGGGCGGCTCCATGGGCGTCGCAACGCTCCACCTCGCACGCGCGATCGTCCGCCGCGCCGAGCGCGCGGTCGTGGCGCTGAACGAGGTCGAGCCGCTGAACCGTCAGCTCCTCGCCTACCTGAATCGCCTGTCCGACCATCTCTTCGTCGCCGCGCGACATGTCGCCAATCACGAAGGCGGCGATGTGCTGTGGAAGCCCGGTGCGACACGGGATTAAGTCTGTCTTCCGGAACAAACAGCGAACTTTGTCCTTTTCCCGACACTTATTTCGTGGCAGTGGGCGCTCCCATGGCCCGCGAGGATTCGTCCCCGACCCTCAAGGCGCTGGGTGAGCGACTCTTTGCCACCCGCAAGCTGACGCTCGACCTCGCGACACCGCTGTCCGACGCCGACGCGACGATCCAGCCCTTTCCGGACGCCTCACCGGCGAAATGGCATCTCGCCCATACTACCTGGTTCTTCGAGACTTTCGTGCTGCGCGACCATGTGCTCGGCTACTCACCGTTCGACGAGCGCTACGCATTCCTGTTCAACAGCTATTACGAGGCGGAAGGGCCGCGCCACGCGCGCCCTCGCCGCGGGATGCTTAGCCGCCCGTCGCTCGACGACATTCGTGCCTATCGCGCCCATGTCGATGAATCGCTCGAGCGAGCGCTTCCACATTTGTCCAACGAGGCGCTCGACCTCATCGAGCTCGGCATCAATCATGAGCAGCAGCACGAGGAACTGTTCCTCACCGACATCCTGGCGACGCTCGCCGAGAACCCGCTCGAGCCCGCCTATGGCGGACTTCCGCCGTCAGCCTGCTTCGCTGTCGAGCCGCTCAGCTGGCACCGTGGCCGCCAAGGCGTGGTGGAGATTGGGGCTCCCGACTCAGGCTTCGCGTTCGACTGCGAGCGCCCGCGGCATTCGGTATTCCTCGCCCCGCACGAGATCGCCGGGCGCCGCGTCACCAATAAGGAGTGGCGCGAGTTCATGGGCGACGGCGGCTACCGGACGTCGACCCTGTGGCTCAGCGAAGGCTGGGACTGGGTCCAGCGCGAACACATCGAGGCTCCGCTCTACTGGCATGATAACGGCACCGAGTTCACGCTCGCCGGCCGCCGCGAGATCGACGCCGCCGCACCCATCGCGCACGTGAGCTATTTCGAAGCCGACGCCTTCGCCCGCTGGGCCGGCGCGCGGCTTCCGACGGAAGCCGAGTGGGAGGATTTCGCCGCCTCCGCGGACCCGATGATCGGCAACCAGCTCGACACTGCAGCCGCCGTCCTCCCGCGTCCTGGCGGCGGCATCTTCGGCGACACCTGGGAATGGACGCGAAGCGCCTTCGATTCCTACCCCGGCTTTGCTCCGGCGGCGGGCGCAGTCGGCGAATACAACGGCAAGTTCATGTGCGGGCAGTTCGTGCTTAAGGGCGCGAGCTGCGCGACGCAGCGCGGGCATAGCCGCGCCTCCTACCGCAACTTCTTCCCGCCGGCCGCGCGCTGGCAGTTCACGGGGGTGCGCCTTGCTAAAGACGCTTGATCCGCAGGCCTTGGCGTTTCGCGACGACGTGATCGCGGGCCTGTCGGCCCCGATCCCGGCAATCCCCGCGCGCTGGCTTTACGACCACCGGGGCTCCGAGCTGTTCGACGAGATCACTCGCCTTCCGTCTTATTATCCCACTCGCACCGAGACCGCGATCTTCGACGACATCATGCCCGACGTCGCCTCGCGGGTGCCAAAGGGCGCCGCCGTGGTCGAGTTCGGCGCCGGCTCGCAAACCAAGACACCGCTACTGCTCGAAGCGATCGCGCCTGCAGCCTATGTGCCCGTCGATATCTCGGGCGATTATCTCGAACAGAGCGCCGCTGAGCTTCAGGAGCGCTTCCCCAAGCTGGAGGTGATCCCCGTGGTGGCTGATTTCGCCCGGCCGTTCAGTTTGCCCGGCGGAATCGAGCAGTTACCGCGGCTCGGCTTCTTCCCCGGTTCGACCATCGGCAATTTCGTACCGTCGAGCGCGACCGACCTGCTGCGCCATTTCCGCAACCTGCTCGGCGAGGGCGCGCAGCTGCTGATCGGAATGGACCGCGTAAAACGGGTCGAGCGACTAATCGCCGCCTATGACGATCCGGAAGGCGTTACCGCCCAGTTCACGCTCAACATTCTCACCCGCATCAACCGCGAGCTCGACGGCGACATTCCCGTCGATGCCTTCCGCCACGAGGCCCGCTGGAACGACATATTGTCACGGATCGAAATCCACCTCGTGGCCTTGCGTGATGTGACCTTCAACGTGTCAGGCCGTCGATTCTCGTTCGCACAAGGCAGTTCGATCCACGTCGAGAACAGCCACAAATATGGCCCGCGCGGCGCGCGCCTAATGTTGCTCGCGGGCGGCTGGACGCCGGTTGCCGAGTGGAGCGACCCGGCGCAGGACTTCTCGATCATCCTCGCCGAGGCGCAGCCGGAGAGGTTTGCGCCGTAACAAAGGCGCGGCTAAGTCCCGGACCATGGTTCACGAACTGATCGGCATTGGCCATCTTCTGCTGAGCGTCATCACCTGGATTATCCTCATCCAAGTGATCCTGAGCTGGCTGTTCGCCTTCAACATCATCAACACCAGCTCACAGGGCGTGCGCACCTTCGCGGTGGCGATCGACCGCATCACTGCGCCCGTTTACCGGCCGGTGCGCCGCATCCTGCCGGACTTCGGCGGGATCGACTTTTCACCCCTCGTCATCCTCCTGCTCATTCAGGTGCTCCACAAGCTGCTCAACGGCCTCGAAGCCCAATATTATCTGGGCGCATGACGGCGCGCCGGATCGACGGGAAAGCGGCCGCACAGGCGCTCCGCGATCGTGTCGCCGCGCTCGTCACCGATTTCGTAAGCCAGACGGGCAGGGCGCCCGGCCTGGCGACTGTCCTCGTCGGCGAAGACCCGGCCAGCGCGGTCTATGTCCGCTCGAAAAACCGCGCCACCGCGGAGGCCGGCATGGTCAGTGTCGCGCATAACTTGCCCGAGACCACGACCCAGGATGAGCTTGTCGCCCTGGTCGATACGCTCAACGCCGACCCTCAGGTGGACGGGATCCTCGTCCAGCTACCGCTCCCACCGCAGATCGACGAGCGCGTGATCATCTCGCGCATCTCGCCTGACAAGGACGTCGACGGCTTCCACCCCGTCAACGCGGGGCGCCTGGCGATCGGGCTCAACGGCTTTGTCCCCTGCACGCCCCTCGGCTGCCTGCGGCTGCTGCAAGGCGAGCTCGGTGACCTCGCCGGCAAGGAGGCGGTGGTGATCGGCCGCTCCAACATCGTCGGCAAACCCATGGCGCTGCTGCTGCTGCGGGAAAGCTGCACCGTGACCGTCGCCCATTCGCGCACTCGTGAACTCCCCGCGGTCGTTCGCAGAGCCGACATTGTCGTTGCTGCCGTCGGCCGGGCAGAGATGGTCCGTGGCGATTGGATCAAGCCCGGGGCGACCGTCATCGACGTCGGCATCAACCGGCTGCCCGCCGACGACGGCAAGGGCCGGCTGGTCGGCGACGTCGCTTACGATGAAGTCGCCGAGGTCGCCGGCGCGATCACGCCCGTTCCCGGAGGCGTCGGCCCGATGACGATTGCCTGCCTCATCCGCAACACCTTCGTCTCCGCCGCGCGGCGCGAAGGTCTCAGCTACGAGAAGAACCTATGATCGCAGCCTTCCTGCTTGCCGCCGCACCCGTGCCCACCGCCGTCGATGCCGAGCTCGCCTTTGCGCGTGAGGCTCAGAAGATCGGCCAGTGGACCGCCTTCCGCAAATATGCCGACAGAGATGCGGTGATGTTCACCCCGCAGGCGGTTTGGGTTCAGACCTTCCTTGCCGACCACAAGGATCCACCGAAGTCGGTACGTTGGGCCCCTGCGCACAGCTTCGTCTCATGCGACGGTCGGACGGCGGTCAACACGGGCCCCTGGTGGGGAGCTGACGGCGTCCACCACGGCTATTTCACGACGGTCTGGCAGCGCACGGAGGGCACGTGGCACTGGGTTTACGACGGCGGGGACGCCCAGGGCGGGCCGCTCCCTCCCGCACCGGCCGTGCGAGTCCACCGCGCTTCCTGCCGCACCAAGGCGCCTGGCGCGCCTGTCCCGCCGCCACCGCCGCTGACGCCGAATCAGGCGCGGACCACGCCTGAGGACAATGGCCGCGGTCAGTCGGCGGACAAGACTCTGGGTTGGGACTGGAAGGTCGAGAAGGACGGCGCTCGCAAGTTCCGCGTCTACCAATGGACGGGCGCCCGTTACGCCCAGGTTCTGTTCAACGACGTTCCAGCGCCACCGGCAAAATGATCGAGCTGTTCGGCTCGGCACTGGTCACCTTCCTGGTGATCATCGACCCGCCGGGCTGCGTGCCGATCTTCGCAAGCCTGACCCGCGGCACTCCGCCGGCCCACCGGCGCGCGATGGCGGTGCGCTCCTCGCTAATCGCCTGGGTCATCCTGATGTTCTTCGCGCTGCTCGGGCGGCCGATGCTCCATGCGCTCGGCATCAGCCTGGCGAGCTTCCGCATCGCCGGTGGCATCCTGCTCTTCTACATCGCCGTGGACATGGTGTTCGAGCGCCGCACCCAGCGCCGCGAGAACCGCGCCCACTCGATTGAGGGGACGCCGGACGCCGAAGACATCAGCGTCTTCCCGATGGCCATTCCGATGATCGCGGGTCCCGGCTCGATCGCCAGCGCGATGCTCTGGGTTTCACGGGCGGAAGACGACTGGACCTATGTCGCGATCGTCCTGGCGGCGATCACGGTCGTGATGATCCTGACTCTCATCACCTTGCTCGCCTCGGGGCCGTTGATGCGGCTGATGGGCGAGAAGGTCGAAGCGATGATCACGCGCGTCCTGGGCGTGATCCTTGCCGCGCTCGCTGCCCAGTTCGTGATCGACGGCCTGAAGCAGAGCTTCCCGCACGTCCTTGGCTAGCTCAGCCGACCACCTTCCACATCCGATACGGCGAGTCCTTGGGCAGCTGCACTGGCGTCAGCCATGACGGCACCCGGTTACGCTGCAGCTGGCCATAAAAACCTTTCGGCGCCTCGGCATCGAAGATGGTGGTCGTCGAGCTGTTGGGGCAGCTCAGCACGTAATTCGCGTGATATTTAGCGGCGAGCCGGTGCGCCTGGGCCTCGCTGCCGCGCCAGAAGTTGAATATATCGGCGATCTGCTGGCCGTTCCGGTGATAGGGGCCGGCGATCGCATCGTGATGAGTGACCGCGATCAGCCGCGGCCCGAGGTCGACGAAGGTCATGACCACGCCCTTGGGCTGAAGCGCCACCGGCCTCAGGCCCCACATCGACCCGCATAGATTGTTGGCCTTGCCGATTTGCTTGTCGTGAGCCGTCGCGGGCTTCTCGGGGATGAAGCCGACCAGCACCGGAATGAGCATTCCTCCGCCGACCGCGACGACGAGAAAGGATCCGAATACGACCGACAGGAAGTTCCTGCTGCCCCAAAACCTGGGCAGAAGCAGCCAGATGATTGCCGCCCCGCCGACCACCGCCATCATCTGGGAAGCAGGCCCGGTCCGCACCTGCCAGAGCAGCAGCAGGCTCGCGGCGATGCCAGGGAGCGCTGCGCCAAGAATCCGGCGGCGAAGCTCACGGTCACCCCAGCGCGACCAGGCGAGCAGCCCCCAGCCGATCGCGCCCGTAATCGGCAGGGCGACGATCAGCGTCGCGATGCGCCACCCGTGCATGTAGACGGGCCGAGCTTCCTTGACGTGGCTGAGCCACAGCCGCTCGACCTCGGGTGAGACACCCTCCAAGCGCTGGACGCAATGGGGCCACGTCAGCGCGTGGAATGCTGCGATGACGACGCCCGCGCCCAGCGCCATCACCAAACGCCGCTTCCAGTCGCCCTGCGGCGACCATGCCAGCGCAAGCATCAGAGCGCTGCCGATCAGCGCATCCGACAGCCACACCGGTGACAGGGCGTCGCACACTGGTCCTCGATTGTCGTTGGAAGCGAAGACCAAGAATGCGAGCGCGGTCGCTCCGCCCAGCGTGACGGCATACGCCCGCAAGCGCTCCCGCTCCGCCTCGTCGTCCACCCAGAACAGCACGACGGCCACGCCGGCCAGCGCGAGATAGATGACCATCTCCAGCCCGATGGCGAGCGACAGCGCCGTCGATAGGCCGAGCAAAATGCCGCCGCGAACCCTGTCTGGATCGGCGATGCTTGCGATGCTCAGAGCGAGCAGAGCGAGTTGCCAGCCGTGGTGATCGATGCGCTCCGGCTGGAACATGCCGTTGTTGGACCCAGCGAAGAACAGAGCCACGAACCCGAACAGGTAGGCCGTCGGCCCGAGCAGCCGCCGCGCCGTCAGCGCCAGCGAGAAGAGGAGAAGCAGGAAGGGGATCATCGGCGCGATCGCGACCGCCCAGCGCTCCGCTCCGGGTCCACCAAGGAAGGGCCGCAGCGTCAGGATCAGCCCGGCGATGGGAAGGTCCACCAAGCGCGACCAGTGGATGTTGGCGCCGTAGGGCGGATTCATCCGGTAATCGCGAAGATCGTACCAGCCTTGCCCGTGAAGCAGCGCTCGGACCTGCATGATCCGCATGTTGTCGTCGGTATCGCCGAGGCCGAACCCGCGGATCTTCGCCCAGCTGTCGAAGATCATCCAGCCGCAGAAGCCGAGCCAGCACAGAAACGTGACAAGCTTCCAGTTGCGCCCGAGCCAGTCGAGCACGCGTGCTTCCAGATCCCCCGCCTTGCCTTCCACCATTTTTCCGGCTGTAGCCGCCCGACCTTAAACGGCAAGCAGCCGCGGCATGGCGACAAGATTAAACTTTCCTCACAAGACCTTCGCGCAGCTGGTGCGCTTCACGATCGTCGGCTTCTCGCTGGCGGCGCTATATTCCGCGATTTACTGGACGCTCGCGACCTATGTGATGACACCGGTGCTCGCGGTCGTGGTCGCCTTCGCGGTGTCGGTCAGCATCGGCTTCGTCCTCCACAGCCGGTGGAGCTTTCGGGGCCACGGAGCCGCCGAGGATCATCGGCTGAAGGTCAAGTTCCTCGCAGTGCAGTTCTCGGGCTTTCTTCTCAACGAAGCTTTCACCTGGGTACTGACCGGACCGATGCACGGGCCGACCTGGTGGCCGCTTATTCCGGCGATCTTCGTCACGCCGCTTGCCACTTTCGCTCTCAACAAGCAGTTAGTGTTTCGCTGATGGAACGTGTCGTCTACCAACAAATGGCCGAGCTCGACGACCGCCACTGGTGGTACCGGGCCCGCCGCCGCATCCTCGCCGCGCTGGTTCGCAGAGAGGTGCAACCCCCCGCCGGCGCCAAGATCCTCGAGATCGGCTGCGGCAGCGGCCACAACCTTTCGATGCTTGCCGACTTCGGCCATGTCGATGGCCTGGAGCTGGACGACGAGATGCGCGCCCTCTCGGAGAAGAGGCTCGGCCGGAAGATCATGCGCTCGCCGCTGCCGGAGCTCGGCGAGGTCAAGGACAAGAGCTATGATCTGATCGGGGCGTTCGACGTAATCGAGCATATCGACGACGATCACGCAGCGCTGGCCGCGATCGCCACCAAGCTGAAACCCGGCGGCAAGTTCATGATGACCGTCCCCGCGCATCCGTGGATGTGGACCGCGCACGACGTCGCCAACCACCACAAGCGTCGCTATTCGAAGCGAGCGCTGCGGGCGCTCATCGACGGCTCACCGATGCGGCTGGAGAAGATCGGCTATTTCAACAGCCTGCTGTTCCCGCTCGCCGTCGCCGATCGAGCGGCGGCGAAGCTCCGCGGCAAGGATGACGGCAATGTCTCGCTGCCGCCGACGCCACTCAACAGCGCGCTCGAAGCCGTGTTCGGCGCGGAGCGCTACCTGGTCGGGCGCTTGCCCTTGCCGCCGGGCTTGTCACTCTTCGCGGTCGCCTCGGCGACATAGCCCAGCCGGCCGTTTCGGCCTTCGCCGCCGGCGACCTCCTGGACGATGTACAGCGGACGGCCTTTCGCCTCATTGTAGAGCCGGCCGATATATTCCCCCATCAATGCCAGCACGAACATCTGCACCGCGCCAAGCAGAACCACCACCAGCATCAGCGACGTCCAGCCGGAGACCGCTGCGCCGGTGAAAAAGCCGTAGGCAATATAGAAGAGCAGCAGCAGCGAACCAACCGACAGGATCAGCCCCGCGTGGCTGGCGAGCTTCAGGGGCGCCGATGAAAAGCTCGTCAATCCATCGAACGCGAAGCGGAGCATCTTCTTCAGCGGATAATTAGTCCGGCCGGCGAACCGCTCCTGCCGGTCATAGGCGAATGGAAGCTGCTTAAACCCGATCCAGGCCACCATCCCGCGGATGAAGCGTGACTGCTCGGGCATCGCCAGTAGAGCGTCAAGCGCCCGGCGGCTCATCAGCCGAAAGTCGCCGGTGTCGAGCGGGATGTCGACCTCGGTCGCGCGCGACAACAGGCGGTAGAAGCCGTGGGCCGTGGCGCGCTTGAACGCAGTCTCTCCCGCGCGGCTGCGGCGGACACCGTAGACAACATCAGCGCCCTTCTCGCGCATCGCCCCAAGCATCGGGCCGAGCAGCTCGGGCGGATCCTGGAGGTCGGCGTCGATGATCAGGATCGTGTCGCCCCGGCAAAGATCCAGGCCCGCAGTCAGCGCAAGCTGGTGCCCGTGATTGCGTGACAGGTTGATCGCGATCAGCTTCTTGTCGACTTCCGCCAGCCGTTGCATCGCCGCCCAGCTGCCATCGCGCGAACCGTCGTTGACCAGCACCAGCTCATAGTCATTCCCGATTGCCGCGCGCGCAGCCGCGCTCAGCCGCTGGTGCAGCTCACCCAGGCATGCTTCCTCATTGAAGCAGGGAACGACGATCGAAAGTGCGGTCACGGCTGCGTTTTGTAGAGGATCGAGCCGGGCCCGCGCCAGACCGGCTGCATGTCGGCCACGGTTTCGGGGTCGTAGGACGGCACGTCGATCAGCCACACATAGTCAAAGTCCTTGCGCGGGAGGCGTGTCAGCGAATCGTCCACCATGCGATGAAGCGGGTCGAGGCAGTGGTTGGGACGGACCAGCTGCGACGGGTCCGCCGCATAATATCCTGCAGCCCGATATTTTAGATCGAGCAGGTTAACGCCCTCCAGCAGCCACTGGTCGTTGGAGAAGCCGTCGCGCCGGACGATCACCATTGCGCCCAGATGTCCGTTTCGCAGCAATGGCCAATATTCCTGACACGTCATCCCGACGAGGCTGATCACGCGTGCCCCGCGGGGCATCAGGTCGATCGCCTTGAGCTTCGCCGTCTGGTCGTCGGCCGCCATCTTCAGGCTGACAGTGTTCGCGACCACGCGCGTCGCAAAGAACAACAGCCCGATTACCGCGAGCACTTGCGCCATCGTTCGCGCTGGCGGCCCTCGGAAGCGGATCGCGAGCAACCCGACCGCCATCAGGTAGGGCACCAGCCGCATGTCGGCATAGGCTGAGCCGAACACGATCCTGGGCAGGAAGACGAACGCAACTGCCAGCACGATCGCCGAAAAGGCAAGGTTTCGCGACAGCTCCAGCTTGCGGCTGAACAGCGCATAGATGAACACCAGCGCCGGCACGATCAGCGAGGCAATGTCGAACCACTTCCAGCGGTCCCGCAGCGCCGAATAGATCCAGCGCCACTTCACCTTCCAGTTGAAGTAATCGACCGTCTGGCCGCCGTGCGTCTCGCCGCGCCAGATGAGCATCACCAGCAAAGGAAGCGCCATCACCGAGGTGTGCATCGCCGCCTCGAGCCCCGCGCGCCACCAGGTGCGGCCGCGGTCGTGCAGCCGCACCGCGTCGGCCGAGAAACACATCAGGCCGAGCAGGCCCCAGCCATAGGTGTGGCAGAAGAATAGGATCAGCGAGATCGGCACGAACAGCCAGCCGCGGACCGTCGTCCGCTCCAGCCGGCCGAGCCGAAGCCACAGGCCGAAGGCGAGGAACGCGAGCGCAACTGCCAGGGCGAAGTTCACGAACCCGAACAGGAACGGGTAGCCGGTGATGAAGGGAAGCGCGAAGAAGGCCGTCGGCGGCACCCGCCCGTGAACCTCCCGTGTCACCCAGAGGAAGCCCGCGGCGGTCATCGGCGGGATCATCGTGACGATGAACTTGGTCGCCGCCTCCAGCCCCGTCAGCTTGGCGAGTGGGATGATTAGCAGGTCGACGCCGAGGTTGCCGATCAGCGCCCAGTGATAGTCGAAATAGCGCTGCAGGAACGGCGAGTGGTTGAGATCGAGCTCGACGCGGTACCGGCCCATGTGACCCAACAAGTCCACCAGCGGCGGAATTGGTGGGTAGATCAAAGGCAGCGCGGTCGCGAACACGACGAGGCCGAGGCACCAGGCGGATTCCCACCAAGGGGCCGGCTCGCTCGGCAATCGGTCCGCCTGAGCGGCTTCAACCCCCATTAGTCACACGCCTGCAATGCCCTGAACGCGCCGCCTCCTAGCGGGATCGGCCCGATTGTCCATGTGTGGAGCATGACAAGCTGTTAACCATAATGACCCTAAAGGTCGCTCCGTTATGGATGCGGCTTCAGCCCTTCCCGGCCGCACAACGGCGCTGCGTCCCGCTTGGCGCGTCACGCCGTTGCGCCTCGTCATCGGGCTGACGCTGCTCGCGGTTGCAGTCCGGCTGGTTCATATCGGCTCCCGGCCGCTGTGGCTCGACGAAGCCTATAGCGCCTGGTTCGCGAGCCGAAGCTGGCACTATCTGTGGACAGCCGTTCCGACCTACGAGCCGCACCCGCCTTTCTATTATTCGGTGCTGAAGCTGTGGGAGGCGATCGCAGGGGACAGTCCCGTCGCCCTCCGCGCGCTCTCGCTGCTGCTGAGCGCAGCTACGGTCCCCGTCGTCATGGCCGCGGCGCGGGAATTCGACCGACAAAGGCCCAGCGACCGACCGTTGCTGGCCGCGGGCGTCACCGGCTTCCTTTTCGCCTGCGGGCCGATGCTCGTCTTCCTCGACCAGGAAGCGCGGCCCTATCCGATGGCGATCCTCGCCTATGCGGTTGCCGTGCTCGCGCTGCTGCGCCTGATGCGCGCGTTCGCCGAGGGAAGCAGCGGCACCTGGCGCTCCTGGCTGCTGCTCGGCCTTTCCACCGAAATCGTGCTTTGGGCGCACGGCCTCGGCCTGCTCTATGCCGCCTGCCTCGGGCTGGCCCTGCTGCCGACATGGCTCGGCAAGCCCCTCCCGCGGGAGCGGCTCGTTCGGGGCGGCATCACGGCCGCGGTCGTGACAGCTGCATACCTGCCATGCCTCCTGATGGTCCTCTCCCGGACCCATGATTGGGGCACGGGTTGGCTGCCATGGCGGCCGCTCATGCTGCTTCAGTTGCTGGACATCTACTCGGTGCCCATGGTGGCGATTACGGCCGGGACCGGCATCGCGACCTTGATCATCGTGTTGCTCTCCTTTCGAGCGGCCGCATCGGCGATCAAGGCTCATGGCTCGAACAGCGAGCGCGCGCTGGTCCTGCTCTGGTTCGGCCCGCCGGTCATGGCCGCCCTGGTATCGCAGTTCGTCGTGCCCGTTTTTCTCGCCCGGGCGCTCTCGGCAACGATCGTCCCGGCCTATATCGCAATGGGCGCAGCGCTGGCGCGCACGGAAGGCCGGCGCGAGCGAATATTGCTTGCCGGCGCGCTCGCCGCGACGCTGATCCCGACCGCCGTGCAGATCGCCTCGCGCCCCGCTCCGGAGCCGTGGGACCAGGTGAGCGCCTTCGTCAGCCGGCATGCAGCGCCGACCGACCAGGTGTGGCTCTACCCGAACGACAGCATTCACCCGCTGAACGCCGCCGGGCTCAATTTAGCGAACGTTCGCGGTATCCCTCGCGATTATCCCGCCATCGGCTTCAAGGGCCCCATCCGCGCCGGCTCGCCGGCGGTGGTTTCGCTCACGGCCGAGCAGGCCCGGCCATTCGCGACTGACCCGACGATTAGCGGAGTGCCGGTTATCTGGCTCGTCACCCGGCAAAGCGAACTATTCGATCCGAAGGCCGAGCTCCCTGCTGCGCTGGCGCAAGTGAGGCGACCCGGCCCGCCGACCCGCTGGGGATATATCGGCGTTCAACCCTTCTACCGCCGCTGATTCGTTTCGCTCCCGTTCAATTGCCAGCAAGCTTCGGTGATTTACCTCCAGGTCAATCATCAGGAGGAGGCATTGTGATGAGAGCATATTTGATCGGCAGCGCGGTCGTCGCGCTCGGCCTGGCGACGGCGGCCGCGACGGCCCAGCCGGCGCCCTCACCGCCCCCTGGAGTCGCTCAAGGCACCGCTCCCGCTCCGATGGCGCCGCCTCCACCCCGCGCGCCGCAGGTTCGCGTGACGTTTGCAGGCGACCACGACATGACCCGCGCCGAGGTTTCCGAGCACATCGCCAAGATGTTCGCGAAGGTCGACGCCAACCACGACGGATTCATCACCAAGGGCGAGATCGAGGCCGTTCACGCCAAGATGGAAGCGGCGATGGCCAAGGCCGGTGACGCCGAGATGAAGATGGGAGACGTCTCCAAGCGGCTTGCGGAGCATGGCGTGTTCATGGGCGACCGCGGCGCGATGTTCGATCGGCTCGACACCAATCATGACGGCAATATCAGCCGGCAGGAATTCATGGCCGGCGGACCGGGCGTGCGCGAGGAGCGCGTGATGATCATGCGCGACGGCCCCGGCGGCGCAGGCGCTCCGTTTCCGCCGATCGACGGCCATCCCGGCATGATGCGCATGCACATGCACATGGGCGGCATGGCGATGGGCGGACATCTGTTTGAGATGGCCGACGCCAACCATGACGGGAAAGTCTCACTCGCCGAGGCGCAGGCCGCGGCGCTCGCCCACTTCGACAAGGCCGACCTCAACCACGACGGCAAGATCACGCCGGACGAGCGGGCTAAGGGTCGCAAGATGCGTGTCGAGCGCATCGAGCGTCACCAGAGCTAAAGCTCGAAGCGCCAGCGTTTTCGAAGGCCCGGTGCCGGTTGGCGCCGGGCTTGCTTGTCACACGAGATTCAGTTTGCGGGGTTTCCGCGCAGGTCCCGATACCGTCCCTTTCAGCTCGGCAGCCTTTGCTCCGAGCTCGCGATATCGCCGCTCGGACTCGATCATATAATCGCGCGTGATCGGCACCGCGTTGCGGTCGCGCACATACTGGATCTGATAATTGCAGGCCGCGCCGCTCTCGAACATCACGATCCCGCCGGCCAGATAGAATTCCCACATCCGGAAGAAGCGCGCGTCGTATAGCGCCTCGATCTTCGCGCGGGCCTTCGTCGCACGTTCCAGCCAATGCCGCAGCGTGTAGGCATAATGCAGGCGCAGCGTCTCGACGTCGCTTGCCATCAGCCGCACTCGCTCGCTCTGCGTGACCATCTCGCTCAGCGACGGCAGGTGATAGCCCGGGAAGACATATTTGTCGGTGAAGGGGTCAGGGCCACTCGCCGGCTCGCCGAGCAGGCCGATGGTGTGGAGCAGCATGACGCCGTCGGGCTTCAGAAGCTCACGGCACTTGGCGAAGAACTCGCCATAATGCTTGCGCCCGACATGCTCGAACATTCCAACGGAGACGATGCGGTCGAACTGCTTCTCGATGTGACGGTAGTCGATCAGCTCGAACTTCACATGGTCCGAAACCCCAGCCGCGGCGGCCCGTTCGCGCGCGACCTTCAGCTGGCGTTCCGACAAGGTGACCCCGAGCACGTCGACGCCGGCGACCTTGTGCAGGTAGAGCGCCATTCCGCCCCAGCCGCAGCCGATGTCGAGCACGCGCTGCCCCGGCTTTAACGCCAGCTTCGCGGCGATATGCGCCTTCTTGTCCGCCTGCGCCTGCTCGAGGCTGTTGTCGGGATCGGTGAAGTAGGCGCAGCTGTACTGCTTGTCGTCATCGAGAAAGAGTTCGTAGAGCTCGTCGCTGAGGTCGTAGTGGTGGGCGACATTCCGCCGAGCTCGCGCCGGATTGTTGCGCCTCAGCTTGCGCAGCAGGCGCTTCAGGTCACGGCCCAAGGCCTTCGCTTCTGACGCGTCTTCCCAGCGGTTCGACTCCTGAACCATCTCGAGCAGGTCGAGGATGGTCCCGTCCTCGACGATCAGGCGGCCGTCCATATAGGCCTCGCCGACGCCGAGGCTGGGGCTCTTAAATATGTCGAAGCCGACCTTCTTGTCGGTGAGGCGCACGGTAAGGTGCTTGCCGCCCCCCTTGCCGTAAGTCCGCGGCGGCTTGCCGGGGGCGAGCAGCGTGATGCTCCCCTTGGTCAGCAGCTTGTCGATCAGGCGGCCGATCAGGGACATTCTTGCTCCTCTACGCGGCCGCGGCCGCCTTTCGCTTGCGTTCGGCGGCAGTCTTCAATTGTCCGCACGCCGCGTCAATGTCGCGCCCTCGCGGCGTGCGCACCGGCGCGGAGATTCCGCTTTCGAACACGATATTGCTGAATGACCGGATCCGCTCGTCGGTCGAGCATTCGTACGGAGCGCCCGGCCACGGGTTGAACGGGATCAGGTTCACCTTCGCCGGAAGCCGGTACTGGCGGATCAGCCGCACCAGCTCGCGCGCATGCTCATCGCTGTCGTTCTTGTCCTTCAGCATCACATATTCGAACGTGATGCGCCGCGCGTTGTTCGCGCCCGGATAAGCCGCGCACGCCTCAAGCAACTGGTCGATACCGTACTTCCGGTTGAGGGGAACGATCTCGTCACGGATTTCCTTGGTCACCGCATGCAGCGACACCGCAAGGTTGACCCCGATCTCCTCGCCTGCGCGCGCCATCATCGGCACCACTCCGGAGGTCGACAGCGTGATTCGCCGCCGCGACAGGCCCAGTCCGTCTCCGTCCATCACGATCTTCAGCGCGTCGCGGACATTGTCGAAATTGTAGAGCGGCTCGCCCATGCCCATCATCACGATGTTGGTGAGCATCCGCCCCTCGGGCTGGCTCGGCCATTCGCCGAGCGCGTCGCGGGCGAGCATCACCTGGCCGACGATCTCGCCCGGCTCCAGGTTACGGACCAGCTGCATCGTCCCGGTGTGGCAGAAGCGGCAGTTAAGCGTGCAGCCGACCTGGCTCGACACGCAGAGGGTCCCGCGGTCGGCATCGGGGATGAACACCATCTCGAAGTCATGGCCGTCGTGCGTCTTCAGCAGCCACTTGCGCGTGCCGTCGGACGAGACCTGAGCCTCGACAACTTCGGGACGCGAGATCACGAACCGCTCGGCGAACCAGCCGCGCTGCGCCTTGGCGACGTCGCTCATCTTCTCGAAGTCGGAGACCCCGCGATTGTAGATCCAGTGCCAGACCTGTTTGGCGCGGAGCTTGGCCTGTTTCGCCTCGAGGCCCGCTTCCCCGAATGCGAGACGAAGCTGATCCTTGGTCAGCCCGACCAGCTCGGTCCTGCCGTCGGCGCGAGGCTTTACGGCCCGCGCTACGGGCACAGGATCGACGGCGCCCGGAATGGGCATGAGGTTGGTGTCGGCACTCATGGCGAGGCGTCTATCTAGGTGCGATTACTGGATTTTGCCAGCGCCGCGAAGCGCGCAGCGGGCCGCCGCCGCATCGATGGCGGTCGGAGCGCCGTCGAGCAGGTAGGGGTCGGTGAAGCGCACCCCGGCCGCATCGCGGCTTTCGACGCGCATGTTGGTCGCCGTCCGGAGCGCGTCGATGATCGCCTGCGCCTGCCCCGGCCCGCGGCTCCATGCCCAGCCATCGCGAGCCACGAGCAGGAATGGCTGGTCCCCGACCTTCAGCATCACGGCCGCATCGCCGCGAGGCATCCGGCTCAGCCGCACATGGAACTCGCCCCAGCGCCTGCGGTCGGCCGTGAAGCTGATCCCGGCGAGCGGCTGCACCTTGTCCCTGGGAGCGATCTTCTGCGACTTGGTCAGCGCCTCGCACACGGCACCGCGATCGATCGCCGACCAGGCCCCGCCAGCAAAGACGACGTTGCCGCGAGCGGCCGCCGGTCCGGCGACAGCGGCGAGCGCGAGAAAAAGCAGAGCGCGGTGCATCAGCACCACGCTAATCGCGCGCGACGGCGTACGCCATCGCAATGAATTCGCCCAAAACGGAAGCTTTACCAACCGAACTTGTCGTTCTTCCGACCTTATGCCATCCCTCCATCCGCTCGGTTTGTCTGATTCGTCGCGTGGGAGGCGCCAGTGCACCGAGTAATCCATCTTTCGCAGTTGCGCGCACTCTAGCCCGCACTCGCTGCTTCTTTGGTCATCGCTGAATTTCTGAGCCGCATTGCGGCTGAGCTGGCGCTGTTTGCCGGCGTCGGCTTCTTGCTGTTCGCCGTCAACGACCTCCTCGTCGACATCATCTATTTTGCGCGCAGCATCTGGCGAGCGCTGACCGTCTACACTCGCTACCCGCGTGCATTCGCCAGCTATTTCGCTTTCAAGAAGTACTCCCGCCTGATCGCGATCCTGGTTCCCGCCTGGGACGAATCAGCCGTCATCGCTTCGATGCTGAAGGCGACTGTCGATCGGATCGATTACGACCGGTACCTGATCTTCGTCGGCTATTATCGCAATGATCCGGCCACCGCCGCGGCAATCGCCAGCGTCAAAGATGCTCGAATCGAGGCGGTCGAGATCCCCGCAAATGGGCCGACCACCAAGGCCGATTGCCTCAATCATCTCTACGATGCGCTCGTCGAATATGAGCTCGGGAATGGCTGCGAGGCGAAGACCGTCGTGCTGCACGACGCAGAGGACGTTGTTCACCGCTTCGAGCTCCGAATCTTCGATGCATTGATGGATCGCGCAGCGGTCATCCAGCTTCCGGTCCTCCCGCTTCCGGATCCTCATTCGCGCTGGATTGCCGGTCATTACTGCGACGAATTTGCCGAGGCGCACATGAAGGAGCTGGTGGTTCGTGAAGCCATCGGCGCGGCAATCCCGCTCGCAGGCGTCGGCTGCGCGATCGAGCGGCGCGCGCTGTGCCGCCTTGCTGCCAAGCAGGACGGAAGACCGTTCGCGGGCGCGAGCATGACGGAAGACTACGAGATCGGGCTCCGCCTCGGGGCGCTGGGCCTCAAGACCATGTTCGTCCGCATCCCCACTCAACCCGGCGAGCGCGCGGTAGTCGCCAGCCGGGGCCATTTCCCGGCAACCCTTGGCGGCGCCGTGCGGCAAAAGGCGCGCTGGCTGGGCGGGATCGCGCTCTCCGGCTGGGACCGGCTGGGCTGGAGCGGCGGTTTGGGCGAGCGTTGGATGCGCATGCGTGATCGGCGGGGCCCGCTTGCCGCCGTGCTCCTGCTCGCGGCCTATGCTGCCGCATTGCTATGGTCGCAGCTGTGGCTGGCAGAAGCGCTAGGAGCGCCGATCCAGGCGCGCCTGTCTCCCGGCCTTGCGCTGTTGCTGACCATCAACTTCTGGCTGCTTGCCTGGCGGGTGCTGATGCGTGCTGCATTCACGACGGCCGCCTACGGCTGGTGCGAAGGTCTGCTTTCGATCCCGCGGCTGGTCGTCGGCAACGTGATTGCGATGCTTGCCGCAGCCCGCGCGATCTCGCTGCACTTGGGCGGCGGCGCCAGGCGGTGGGACAAGACCCGCCACACTTTCCCCGCTGAGCTTCCGCAATGAGACCATCGCTTCGATTCCTTGGGCTGGCGGTCGCCGGCTGGGTCGGCGTTCGCGCCGCGGCGCTTGGCGTTTTGCCGGGTGGGGGCCTTTTCACCATCGAGCGCGGCGAAGCGAAGACTCCGCCGATCGTGCCGACACAATTCCCGGCGATCGAGTCTGTCGCGCCTGCGCAGCCAGACCCAGCTGCGATGCAGTACGCTCCCGCGACCTATCCGATGCAGCAGATGCGCCCGGTGATGGTGCCCGTTTACTATCCAGCGCAGGTCTCGAGGCCCGTTGCCGCAGCGACGCCTAACATGGATGCCCTGCTTCCGGTGCCCCGCCGCTCACTCATTCCTTCAGGCAGCGCTGTCGACGGTATTGCGATGACCAACCTGGCGTCGGTATCGATGCCCACTCGATCCTCGGCGCCCGTCGAAGTGACGCCCGCGGCGCCACCGCTCCGGCCGGGGCTCGACCGGTTCCAGCTGTCGAGCTGGGCACTGTTGCGCAACCAGCAGGTCGGCGTTGTCGCCTCGCGGTCCCTCGCCACCGGCGGGCAGCTCGGGGCCAGCCAGGCCGGTGCGCGGCTCATCTATAGTTTCAACCGCCAGCTCGCGCTTTCGGCGCGGATAAGCTCGGAGGTTGGGCGACGCGGCGGTGAAGTGGCAGCCGGGGTCCGCGTCCATCCGCTCGTCTCCGTTCCGGTGTGGGTCACGGCCGAGCGGCGACAGCGCGTCGGCCGCTTCGGCGGTGGCCGCAGCGACTTCGCCCTATTCGCCGAGGCCGGCCTTTATCAGCAGCCGCTGCCGTGGAGCTTCACGCTCGACTCCTACCTGCAAGGCGGCGTTGTCGGCGTGAAGAGCCGCGACCTGTTCGTCGATGGCGCGCTGGCTATAACGCGCCCGGTCTACCGCAACTTCTCTTTTGGTTTCGGGATTTGGGGAGGTGCCCAACCGGGTCTCGCCCGCCTCGACGCAGGGCCGCGCTTGACCGTGCAGGTCAGGCGCAACGTCAAGGTCCACGCTGACTGGAGGCAGAAGCTTGCTGGCAATGCCCGCCCCGGCTCGGGTCCGGCACTAACCCTCTCAGGTGATTTCTAGCGGCTCGTAACTTGGCCCCCGCTGCGATTTGCGGTTAGTCAGGGCGGCCAATGGACATCTATCTCCCGATCGCCGGTCAGTCGGTCAACGCGCTGCTGATCGTCGTGCTCGGGTTCCTGGTCGGCCTGCTGTCAGGCATGTTCGGGGTGGGCGGGGGCTTCCTGACGACGCCGCTGCTGATCTTCTACGGAATCCCGCCGACGGTCGCGGTCGCATCGGCGACGACACAGATCACCGGCGCCAGCGTCTCCGGCGTGATGGTCCACATGCGGCGCGGGGGCGTCGACCTCAAGATGGGCGGGGTGATGATCGTCGGCGGCCTGGGCGGCTCGTTCGTCGGCGCGGGCTTGTTCCGCGTGCTCCAGACCACCGGCCAGATCGATGTCGTGATCGGCCTTCTCTATGTCGTGATCCTGTTCTGGATCGGCGGCCTGATGCTGATCGATAGCATGCGCTCCCTCGGCTACATCCCGGTCGCCCAGTCCGACAAGCCGCGGCCGCGCCACAACCGCTGGGTCGCTTCGCTTCCCTACCGCTGGCGCTTCCACGCTTCGGGCCTCTACATCTCGCCCATCGCGCCGCTGGCCCTGGGCTTTCTTGCCGGCACCCTGACCGTCTTCCTCGGCATCGGCGGCGGGTTCATCCTGGTCCCGGCGATGATCTACCTGCTCGGCATGCCGGCGCGCATCGTCATCGGGACGAGCCTGGTGATGATCCTCGCCGTCAGCGCGGCAACGACCATGGTCCACTCTTTGACCACCCGAGCCGTCGATATCGTGCTTGCGGGCTTGCTGCTCGTGGGGGGCGTGATCGGCGCGCAATATGGCGCGATCCTGACGACGCGGCTCAAGCCCGATTACCTCCGGCTCGCGCTCGCAGTGATCATCCTCCTCGTCGGCCTTCGCATGTTCCTGGGCCTCTTCTGGCACCCGGACGAAATCTTCTCGATCGAGTATCTGTGAAGGCGCGCGTCGCATCTCTCGGCATTGCGCTCCTGGCGCCGCTGCTCATGGCCGCCGACAAGCCAGTTCTCGTCCCCGACATCAGCGCTCGGCAGGTGCAGATCCGCTACAGCTTCAACGGCGCCCAGCTGCTGCTGTTCGGAGCGGTCGTCTACCCGGGCGGGCGCCCTCCCGACCGGCAGGTCGACATTGCCGTTGTCCTTCGCGGCCCCGTGCAGCCGATCCTGGTGCGCGAAAAGGAGAAGATCGCCGGGATATGGATGAATGCCGACCAGAACCGCTTTCGTTCGGCGCCATCCTACTATGCCGTCGCGTCGTCGCGCCCTATCCCCGAGCTCGTCGACGAGCGTACGGCGTCGATCTACGAACTCGGCTTGCACAACCTTCAGCTGTCGCCTGGCGGCGGGGCGCTTCCCGACAAGGAGCGACGCTTCGAGGCCGGTCTGCTCGACCTGCGCAGTCGCCAGGGCCTCTATTCGGAGAGTCCGCACGGGGTCGAGATCAACGGGGGCGTCCTCTATCGCGCCGTTATCACGATTCCCAGTCAGGTTCCGGTCGGCACCTACACCGCCGAGACTTTCCTGATCGACCGCCACAAGGTGATCGCCGCGGCAACGCGCGACATCCAGATCAACAAGTCGGGGTTCGAACGCAGCGTGGCGCTCGCCGCACGTCGGCACCGGCTTCTGTACGGCCTGTCCTGCGTTTTCCTCTCGCTCGGCCTCGGCTGGGCAGCCGCCGCGGCATTCCGCCGCCGCTTCTGAAACGGCCAATTCTCAAGCCAATTTTAACCGCTCTTGCTTATCCCGGATTCAAACCGCGCATCGGGAGTAAGCGACAGTGATGGACGACAGGCCAAATCTGGGAGAATTCCTCAAGGAAGTCAGCAGCTTCCAGGAGGATGAAGCCCCCGCCGCGCCCGCCAAGCCGGCCGGTCCGGCGCTGAAGCCGATCGGGATCGTCGTCGAAAT